>ENA-UOTZ01000084-UOTZ01000084.1-compost-metagenome-genome-assembly--contig:-NODE-84-length-66545-cov-9.940407_pt1 | contig 66545 bp, 61 predicted proteins | sample MGYA00238144_ERZ746983 | MGnify/ENA primary metagenome ERZ746983 (study PRJEB28759, sample SAMN06268863) | compost metagenome | isolation source: single cell | place: USA: California, Emeryville, Joint...
TTTAGAATTCAGGGATCTAAATCGGTTAGTAAGATTGCTGAATGAAAAATCACAAACTGCTACCTTGTATGCTCACTTGTTCCGAGGACCTTTGATAAAGTTGAATTTTCATTCAAACTGCTGCTTGTACCCATTCTTTCTTGACTGACAGTTTGCTGGCTTCCCCGACTTACTAATTGCTTCAATAAATCGCTCATTTTGGTTTTTCAAGTAGGTGACTTATGGCTCGAATCTCAACAGATTTTTAGAAATCAATGAAAAGAAATTTTGCTATTGTTTTGGAGGGAAATCTAAATTTCAAAAAATTTTTAAATTAGAAGCTGTTAATAATTTAAAGGCCTGATACTGTTCTAATTCCATAGTTTTTCTTCCTCTCCACGCTTGGACACACAATCAGATAATGTCAGGAGTGGAGTTTTTCTGTGGAAAACTTAGTCGGCAACGATAAATGCTAATTATGTCAAAAAAGTAAAGGACCTTCAGTCGCCGAGAAAGAAGCAGAAGATCTCCAGAAAGAATTGGAAAACAATCCGCATATCATGTGGAAGAGAGAAGATTTTAACCCCTTCGAAAGTCTACTTAACGGGCCTATGCTACCTAAAACCAAAAGAAAGCAATTTGACAATTCCAATTATGAGTATGCTGACGTGAATTGGTGGACCACAACCCGATTTCCATGGGATGAAGAGATTACCTCCTATAACTCGATGCTTTTTGGTAACGCTAATTTTAGACCGAATCAACGTGCTATAATCAATGCAACGAAATCGAAGCGAGATGTTTTTGTGTGCATGCCTACTGGTGGTGGGAAGAGTTTGACCTTTCAACTTCCTGCCATAACAGATGATGGAGTTACCATAGTCGTCATGCCTTTGCTTTCGCTTATCGTTGATCAAGTTACACAGTTAATTAACAAGGGCATAAATGTTCGCGACTATACTGGAAACAAGACAGAAAGAATTTCAAAATATGAAATGATTCAGGACGTTTTGAGCAAGAATGGACCAAAAATGATCTTTCTCACTCCCGAGAAGATTTCGAAAAGTGGGAAAATAATGGATTTTTTAACTGAGCTTCATCAAAGAGGACTTATGGAGAGAATTGTCATTGACGAAGCACATTGTGTCACACAATGGGGAAAAGATTTCCGAGAAGATTACCTCAAACTCGGCATCCTCAAACAGCTTTTTCCTGATGTCTGTACTTTGGCACTAACTGCTACTGCACCAGAAATAGTACGAAAAGATGTAATTGAGAAGCTCCATATGCGAAACACAATCTACTTTCAGAGCTCGTTCAATCGGCCTAACTTGATATATCAAGTGGTAGACAAGAGGAATGGAGCTGTTATTGAAGATATGGTGAAGTTTATCACTACAACATATCCTAAAAAAACCGGCATCATTTATTGCTGCACAATCACTGACTGTGATGCGGTCGCAGCTGAACTGAAGCGCACTCATAAATTGAAAGCAGCTGCTTACCATTCAAAGATGTCAGAGAGTGAGAGAGTGAGTGTGCAAAATAAATGGATGATGGATGAAGTTTTAATCATTGTAGCTACCATAGCTTTTGGAATGGGAATAAACAAGCCTGATGTCAGATTTGTTATTCATTATTCGTTCCCGAAATCTCTGACTAACTACTACCAGGAGTCAGGAAGAGCAGGGAGAGATGGTCTCCTATCTCATTGTATCATCTACTATTCGCATACCGACAAAACGTCACATAATTATCTCATCAAAAATAACCCGAACAATACAGCTGTAAGCAAAGGCGAAAGCATCTGGGAGGTTAATTCTGTGATACGGTACTGCGAAGAGAAGATCACCTGTCGCAGAGTGATGCAATTAAGCTACCTTGGTGAGAAGTTTAATAGAGAGAAATGCATGAAGCGATGCGATAATTGCATGAGGAATTCAGAGTACGTTGAGAGAGATTACTCCAAAGAGGCCATCAGAATAATAGATTGTCTGGAGGAAATTCAGAGGCTAAATGTCACCATGAAGCAGCTTTCTATGGTGCTGATGGGGCAAAAATCTGGCAAGAAGAGAATGAATCCGCTTATCACAGCCAGACTCGAAGGTTATTTAAAGAAGGTCTCAGCCGAGGAAGTTAAAATGATCTTAAAAGAAATGCTCTTTCAAAAAATATTACTTGAGAGGTATGCAGGAAAAGTCCATGTGAATGCATATTTGTCCCTTGGTAAGAAAGAAATTCTGAAATCTCTGAGAGACGGAAAAACCAAGGTGATACTAAAAATTGCCAGGAAAAAATCCTCTGCTCCCCTACCAGATGCACGCATGCAGATTCAAAATCAGCAACCGTTACAACCAGTTAACCCCAGCCCTATTTTAAACGCAATGAATTCTCTTCAAAAATCAAAAACAATGTATGAGCAACAATCTATGAGTCTTCCTCCAGCGAAAAGTCTAAATGCAATGTCACAATCCAACTCACAGATTACAACAATAGCATCAAAACCAAAACTGTCAACACCTGAGCTGTTGGGTAAACCCTCTCATGATGTGGATGGACTCTACCAACTGATGAATAGCGCATTCAATCGAGATTTACCAAATGAATTTAAAACCCCTACTTCAGTTACAAAAATTCCTTCACAAAAAAATAGCTATCAGGATAGTTCAATGATCTCTGCTCCCATCAAGTACCAGTCAACACCATCCCTGGAATTGAAAGATGCAAAAGCTAAAAAATCATTTAGTAAAGATTATGGTTACTGCACAGAGTTTCAATTTGAGGAGATCCTTGACCGTCTTAAAATAATACGCAAGAAAATCTATAATGAGATGAAAGAAAAAGACCCTGCCTTAAATCAAACTTTAGTCGATAACCTTGAAAACATATTCCCAACACCTGGACTCCATGAGCTTTGTAAAAGACTTCCAACTGAAAAAGAGGAACTAACTGTTGAAAATATCAAAAATGTGGGTGTTAAATTGCTTAACCAATATGGAGAGAATTTCTTAGAAGAAATCAAATATTTCATTCGGATGAATGGGATCAAGAAAGAAGAGTTTTGTGATCCAAATGAAACCGAGCTAGAAGAGAATGAGCCCGAGAATTTTGATATTAGAGAACATTTGCAAGAATACCAACAAAGACTCTCTGAAGAAGCTTTAGAACAACTGAATTTATGCAATGAAGAAGATGATCCATTTGACGACATTGAAGATGAAGAGATCGATGATGAAAGTGAAGAGGATTTGCCAGAGGAAGAAACAGATCAGAATGACATTAGCAAGAATCAGATGGAAGATGAAAGTGATGATGAGAATGATGAAAATGACATGAGCGAAGAGGACTCAGATGGAGATGATGACTCAAATGATTCTTTAGAAGAGTCAAAACAAGACTCAACGAGCATCACAATTATCAGCTCGAAGGATATGAATTCACTAAATTCGTCGGTGCTCACCAACAATTATAAAACTGAAAAACCGACTTTACATCAATATCACAATCACAATTTCGAAAACGAGGGTCCAAATCTGGATGAGTATATCTTCAAGAAAAATGAACCAAAGCAAGAAATTGTCTCTCATTCATTTAGGATCTCTTCAAAACCTCCTTCAGAATTGAAGAGGCCAAGACCTTTTGACGATGGCTTTGACTTCTGGGCTTCGTCGGGGAAAACTTTGAAAAAATTTAATCCAATCGACAAGGCAGAGGAGAAGAGATTTCCTTTCTCAAATAATTTGTAAACTCAATATTCTTAGAAACTCAACTCTCATTGATCTGATCATTTGAAAGGTAGAATATGTAAGAATATTTATATTTCGATGTGCTGCGAGATGAATTGTTTATTAAAGATTTCGAATGAAATAACAGAGCGAGCTTAATGGCTAAAATAGGCACATCTTCAAATTACTATTTCCACCAAAGCTGCATAAACATTATATCGCTAACAGCCTCAATATTCCTCTTTGAACAAACAGAGTGAAAATAAAAATTTAGAAACAGTTTGGGTATATTTTCTTAGAGATCAGAAATAGATCCCAATACCAGTTCTCAACATTGAAATAGGGATTATCAAAAAATCCCACCGATTGACTGTTTTTCGACCCAAGGCCACCACATACACGTGCCATAATTAACAAAGTATAATAAATCGCGAAGTCTAATCTCACTATCGTAAGCGACTTCACGAACAATCGAGGCGCATATTATCTTTCAAATGCATTCCTAGGTGATTCTTTTTTGCAGGCCTGCCTTATCTGAAAATTTATTGATACTAGTTAACTGGTGCTAAATCAATCTCTCTCTAATTCCGAAAAATATCTGCTTATATATCATCATCATGTTGTTTGTTCTGTTGATAAAACTTTCTTCAGGCAAAAATATTCCCTCATATTAACGGTATGCAATGTTTATCTGAAAATAAACTCTAGTCTAAGATGATTTCTAAAGTTCATCAGCGCGAGCCTGAGGTGTTCCTTGGCCAAGCTTTATGTCGCCGAACGCCTTGCTTGGGTTCATTTCGATTGACTTGAGTTCCTCATCTGTGAATCCCAGATATTCTTTGAGAGTGAGTTTGCCGTCACCATCTTTATCGCTTGAAGTGAAAAGTTGATCTAATTCCTATGAATTTTTTGAAAGAGAATGAAATTGATGGAATGTAAAAAAAAAAACCTTACTTTTTGTATTTCATAATCTGTCGCAACTTCTTCGCCGTATCTTTTGATTAAAAAAGCATTCATTTCTTCTTTCGTGAAATAGCCGTCCTGTTTGAAAATGTTAAGTTTGAAAAACACAATAAGGAGAAATACCTCATTTTTATCAATTTGCATGAATTCGTTAAATCGTTGTGAAAAAGCTTTTTGACTATATACAATTTAGGTGAGGAGATAATCGAAATTATTACAGGTCTGATTGCTGCTCGGTTTTACCAGCCTGTTTCATCAAATCTTCAACCGAAGGCATTCCCATTTCATCTAAATCAATAGTTGAGGGCTTCAGTTAGCTTGTCACAAAGTATAGCTTACCTATTTGCGCTGCGACAGAGTGAATCTGCTCTGAGAAAGCCAAAACCAAGAAAACTGCGAGAATAAGCGTAGAAGCCTTCATTTTTATTTAAAGTGTTATACTCTAATGAATTAAATTTATGAGCTGGTATATATAGCCGAATGAGATAAGACATTTTTGGAGTTTTTCGGACTTTTGCCAGGGTAGAAAGTTGGACAGGAAAGATCCAAAGTTAAACCGGTCCTTGGACTATTTCTGATACGAAACAACCACCTTGGCGTCTTTGGTGAAGGTATTTCTGGAAAGTTCCAATAAAACTACACGTGTACTGAACTAAAATTATTGATACAGGAAGAAAGTTGTAGAACACATTCTATTGATAGTTTTGTTGGATTACTGTGTCATAAAAAGTTTATTCCGATCAGTCTTGAGCGCATAATGTGGATCCCAACGTGTTTGACTTTGCAATGGATGAAAATCAGCACGTGATATAAATTCTCAGTAAAACAGTGTGCCATTAACTTGGATTCAAAAACTCTGCGATTGGCTGTAATTCAGTGAAATAATATACATATCATACTAGACAATCCTGAAGATAATGATAAATTATTTCATTACCCATTTTTCAAGGTCCTTCTTCCTCTGCATAAGAAAAGCAAGAATCTTTGCTTCCTGGAGATCTTATTGAAGAACAAAGAGTTTTCTTTTTTGCCACACATAGTTTTAACATCGGCTCCTTTTTTTTAGTTTTTAACAATTTTCTCTTCAATTAATTCATGATTAATCATAGTTAGTTCTCTAAGTTTCACCTATAGATGATCATACTCCCTACCTATCCTTTTAATGCAATACAGATCTCTCTTACTTTCAATTCATCTTATGTTATTATTACTACCTATGGCATTACAGTACTTTCTTAAATCGCAATAATTTCCTTAGGAGACTAGTCATTCATGTTGGAGTCTAATGAAATATTCCAATATTGTATGCGAATGAAAATATTGATGAATGAACCAATAGCTATATCTAAATATATATGCCCCGATATTCGCATTTAGGGTAATAGAGAAAGAGATTAATTGCTTAGTTTCCCTCTAAAATTCAAGTTACATGAAACAACGTTATACATCAAATCTCTTAAATTTAAATTATTTCAGTTGAATATAATACTGCCTTTTTCAATTTTTGAAAAACGAATGGATTTTCATCGCCGTAACTCAATGTCTGGTTCCAATACAGGTGAACTCGCTCTTATTCGGTGTCAATACGACAAAATACCCATCCGAGAATTTGATTTTTCAACAGAGGTATTCAATAACTTGAAAAAAATTTACGAAGATAGGTAGTGTTGTTATTTCTCCTTTCTTTTTCTAATCACTTATAGGATCTCTTGCATCGAATTTCAATTTAAGAAAGCACTGGACTTGGTAGAAAATGATGAGCTCTTAATGACAATGAAACGAAATCAAACAACAGATGAGTTTAGAAAACAAAGAATCTTCGAAATCCTTGAAGAACCACTTCTCGCTGAGATGGAAAGCACGATAGAACGATTAAATAAATCAAATGCTCTTCTGAAAGCTGAACTTACTCAGACTGTGGATGAAAACTTGTCACAAAAGCAATATCACACGACTGAAAATGAAGTTCTGAAAGCTCATGCTGAAAAGTTGGAAAATTCCCTGAAAAAGCACGAACAGTTGACTCTACAACTTGGGCAAGAGCGTGAGCAGCTTCACGCGAAACTTAGACAAACGATTGATCATTATGATCATCAAATCAAAAACAATGAGGCCTATTATAACCAAAATGTGCAGGAACTTCAGGCTGAAGTCAGTCGACTGCACAGAGAAGTTGAAGATTTAAGACACTCAAATGAAGAATTAGAAAACACCAAAATGAAGAGTGATGCTAAAATTGCCGATATGAAACATGACATTGAAGTTCTCAGAGCAGAATACTCAAAGAATGATAAATCTTTTAGGAGCTTGACTTTCGAGCATGATAGTTTGATAAAGAGTATGGCACATTACAAAGAACTTAACTCCAAACTAGAGGAGGAAATTGAACGCTCTCGAGCACAGAACCAAGAATATCGCATAGAAATTGAGGCAAAAAATTCAGAGATAATCTTGGTAAAAGGAGAAAAAGAAGAGTTGAGCATTCAAATCGAAAAGTTGCAAGCTCAGTTCCAGAAAGTAAGATAGCTTCCATCTTTTCATTACTTAAATTCTGACTCAAGCTGACCGACAATGAGCAGAAAACCCTTAGTTTGAAGATGAAAGAATTGAAAGAGAAATACAAACTCAAAATCAAAGGATTGAAGGAGAAGTTAAACGAACTAAAGGTTTCCAACGAAGCATTCGTAACCGAAAACCAAACTCTAAAGCACACCCTCGAAGAGCGTAACCTGCAATATGAAGGGATTATATCGAACATGCAAAACGACATGATTGTCATAAAAAATGAATGGGAGAAGAAATGTCAAGAAATCGAGCTCACCTCTCAGCGGAGTTTCGTAAATACCTTCAATTTGGTCTTCTGTTTAAAAAAAGTACTGATGTTTAGACAGAGCAAAAATCAAAATATCAGTCACAGATCAACCAAATTCAAGGGGAGTACCAAATACTATTGGAGAAGCGAACAAGTGAACTTCATTCAGAATCAACTCTGAACGTCAGTAAGTCAAGGACCTATGAGTTTGAGTTAAGGACGCATCTTGAAAACCGGATTGCTCAGCTGGAAAAAGATTACATTTCAAGGGCAAAGCATGAGAATATTTTAGCAGCTGAGACCATGGAAATCAAAGCTGCCCACGCTCAAGGTATGAAAGAACTTGAGGAAAAATACGAGCAAGAGATTCAAATACGGGCTAAACACTTAGCAGACAAATCAAAGTACGAACTTGAGCTTGCGCTTAACTCCTTGAAAAGTAAACAAAACTGCCACAATATCGCACTGAGTTCCGAAATTTAGATGCGAACCGTTCTATCGAGGAACAAAAGGTTGAGTTGATGGTTCAGATAGAGAATTTGCGAGCGTTAGTAGATTCGGAAAAAGAAAATAATGATAAGATTAAAGATGAACTAATTGAGTCGGAACAAAATCGAAAGGTATTTATTTCTCAATTCTCATGACCTATCTTGTCATTTACAACAACTCGTAGATATTGATGGCTAAACTGGAAGAATCAACTACATATATCCAGAAGTTGAAGAGTTTATACGAGAAAGAGGCGTCAAAATCAAGTTTATTAGAAGAGAGCCGAATTCAGTTGCAACAGAAGCTTGACGAACATCTCGAATTCGGAAAGAATCAAAGTCAGTCCTTGGAAGAATTGAAAAAGGATGTGTCCGAATTCTCAAAAAAGAATACAGAACTTCAGAAAAATCTTGAATTGGCACAAGCTAAATGTATTGAATTCGAAAGAGAGACGAATGAATTACGGTCAACTATCAGCAATCTCACCCAAGAAAGAGACAAATTAGCCGAAACTTTGAAAGAAATGAAAGGAAAAGTTCTTCAAGAGTCAAGTCACATGGAGATGGAGATTACTAAAATCAGACTGGAAGGAGTCCAAAAAATTGAGCACGAAATTGAAGATAAACTTCGGCTTCGCTCAGCTCTTCAGCAAACAGAAAACCAACTCAAAATACAACAAAATGAAAACAGCGAGTTGCAGAGGAAGTTTAATAGTTATAAAGAGGAATATAAAAAATTGGAGGAGCAGTTTTTGGAAAATGAGCTTCAGAAAAATAATTTGAAACTCGACAACTCAAGACTGGAACAGCAAATTGAAGAACTCCAAAAGAAGTTGAACAAGAATGCGAAAGCCTATCGTGATAATTTGGAGAAAATGAAGGTCCTGTCAAAATTAAAGATCAGCAACTTACGTTTAGAATACGAGTCTATCAAAAAATCCGTAGTTGTTGAACTTCAGGCCGGCTACAAAATTTTCCAAGAAGGGTTTGAAGGAATTGCAAGAACTGTTGAGGAACGGACAGAGGGCCTACGTGAAGAGTTGACGAGAGAAAAAGAAAGGATTATTGAATCCCTGAATTTTGAGTATCAATCAAAGCTGAAAAAGCTAGAGTGCAACGCAAACGATGAAAAACTGAGAGCCAAACAAGAATATGAAAATGTAGTGAGCTTACAGACAAGAACATTAGAGCAAGTTAAACAAGGGCTCAATCAACTTAGAGAAGAGAATCACCAGCTGTTAAAATTGTTGGAAGACTCAAATAAAGAATGTGAAAGACTTCGCACGAGATTACAGGAATTGGAAACTGAGAAAGGAAATTTGAAAGCTATTATTGATGACAAGGTGTCAGAGTTCGAAAGCCTTCAAAAATATGTTCATAAAGAGATAAAGCGTCTAAATGAAGAGAATGGAGCGCTACTTAGACAGAGTGTTAATGAAACTAAAGATTACTATGAGAAGGAGTTGACGAGAATAAAAGCTCAGTTTGAAGACCTGCAAGCAGCGAACCTCAGAAAACTTACTTCAGTGAATAGCGAACTTGAAAAAATTCAAGGTATTTATGAATCGGAAATCGAGAATCTACAGAATTCATTCCAACTGAAGATTGACAATTATGAAAATGAACTTGAGATGCTTGAGCATGATTTTCTGAGACTGAAAAAGGAGAAGCAAACATTAACCATGGAGATTGATAGGATGAGCCAAAATTACAGGGATTTGCAGGACGACAATTACAAAACTATTTCAGAATTTGAAGAAAAGATTGCCGCTCTCAACGAACTATCGAGAGCAGATTCAGAAAAATGCTCACATATTCGAGCAATGGCTGTTGCTGAATGCGAAAAGTACCAACGCGAGCTAAAAGCTTTAAAAGCAGAAATCGTTTCAAAAGATGAAGTTATTAAAGAGGTTCAGGCTAAATGCGAAAAGTTCGAAATGCAATTGTTTAGAGTAAAATCCCAAGCACTTGGAAAGGAAAATAGTTACCCTGCACCTAAGCAACCCGGATGTTCAGCAATTGATGACGTGCGGCTTAAAAGCAATTCAAGAGAGCGTGATCTCGATGAATTGAAGACCATGCTATCGAGGTCCATCCAAGCATTTAATGTCTCAATTGATTCGAATGTAAGAACAACCTCTGAATTAGAAATTGAGAGAATGAACAAAAAATATTGAAAGATTTGATGAGCTTAAATGGAGAACATAATTTATTTTATTTTTTTCCTCCAAGAAATTGCTGAATTCATATTTTAACGAAATTTTAACGATATTTGAATCATATTTAATAGTGATAGTTCTCTCTCTATAAGCAGAAACAAGCAAAATTAAAATTGAAATTAGAGACTAAGTGAAAAATTCAATACGATTATAGATAATTGATCCTGGGAGTGCTAGCGCGACTTCTCATTCCAGATCTTGACACCAAATGGTTTCGATTGATTTTATCAAAAATAACTAGACAAACAGGATTAATCATTGTTATGTAAAAAAATCAGGCTTACACAGCTCTTTATTTTTTGTGGTTGTTCTCTCTGTCAAGTTTTTTTTGATATTATAATTTATCCTTTTCAATTCAGCATCTTCTTCGAGTTTTTTCCTTCGAAAAATTCATTCTGATTCATCAGTTTTAATAGTTCGAATTACCTTGTGCGATCCAGAATAATATGCATTTCATCAAGTTTTTGATGTGAAGCTATAAGTGTCTCTCGGTGAACTTTATCAAACATTTCTTCGATATCTTCAGCTTTTTTCATTCTGACTTCGAATTGCTTAAGGAGAGTGCCAACTCTTTCTGCCTAAGAGAGAGAGGTAATAGAGAACTGATTGTTGATGAATTGAGTACCTCTCGATAAGATTCAATTTTCTTTCGCTGTTGATGCCTTTGTAACCTCCTTTCTCGGTCTGCCTTGAGGTACTCGACGTTCTTAAAAAGTAACTAGGATACGCATAGCTCTTTCGAAAGTGGCGAGTGCAAAAATACCAGTTCCTTTTTCTCTTCAGCACTTAAGGTGGAGCCTTGATCTCCTTCCTGACTAGTTCTGAAAAAACCTTTGGGAGTTCTGCTCGTGGAGATGGCAGAAATGGGCCTCTTCCTTTCAGTATTGCTCAGTTGTCGCTCAGTAGATAGAGCTCTGAGATGAGATTTACTAAAGCGTAAGATATTAAAACACAGCTTAAATTGGCATTTTACTTCTCACTATCTTCATCCAGTTTGAATCCTGCAAAATAAGCCCATTTTTTTGGATCTGTAAGCGGTGCATAATTTCTGTATTCGTTGACCGAAAAGAAATAATGAGGGTCTTTAGAAATCTGAAAGAATAGTTATTTTAAATCGAGCAACGATAATGAATTCACTTGCTCGATTTCTTCTGCATTCAAGAGTTTACATAATTTTTCGACATTGGGTAGATCTTGCTCGTGTTTTTCCTTTATATATTCAGTTTCTTCGAGATTGTTCTTAGATTTATTTGGTGCAATTTTCATGTCAATATATTTTGGAAGTGCAATTGGCAAGCTCTTCTTTTTTTTGAAAGCCATTTCGATTTCCGTCTTCCGAGATTTTTTAAATAATTCTTCTATTGTATGTATTTGCTTATAGCTATCCTTATTTTCTCCAGGAATGAAAGTGTCCTCACTTCTTCGACGAGAAGGTATGGGTGGTTTTGTTCGAGAAGGAGTAGCGAAATTTTCTTTGAGGATTTTGACGACCTTTGAACGCAAGCTTCGGTAATCTTCCCTAAAGCAAATTATGGAGCAGCTTTCTCTTTTTTAGTTACTTGGTTGCAGTTGTCGCCGATAATGGGCGCTGTAGTTTCAGATTTATAGTAGAATTCCTTGAAGTTACAAGGACTGCTCCTTTGATATTACTCTTTTTTTAAATATTATCAACTAGCAGGAAGTCCAAGATTTACCATAATGTTCGTTTCGTTTGTTGTATAGGATCAAATTAAGATATTGTTGGTAAATGACCTCCTCTTTTAAGAAATATCACGACACAAATTAAATTTATTTACCAGCTATCAAAACGTGAGAGAGTTGAGAGCCTAACTAATTTCTGACATTTGTTATGTACACAGATTTGTCTGTCAACTTACTTAAATTGTATCACTGTTGCCAACATTAGTCTCTCCAACCCAATAACATCCTCGAACACGCGCATGATTCTTGGAAAGCTTGCAACTGATCAGTTAACGAAAGTTTTGAGACACATTGAGAAAAATCTATCAGATCTCAAGGTATTTTTTGGGTTGTTGAAATGAAAAACCCAAATTCTTTGGAGAGTCGAGGCGCAACAAAATTGTAAATTCTTGAAAATTCCGAAACCTTCTGAGACGTGTTCAGACACTAAGAACTTCTCCTTTATTAAAAAAATAATTCTCTTCCACTCAACAATATTTGAGCAAGTGAAAACAAAAAAGAATGAATGAAAATAAAAAGTCGACTATCTAAAAACCTAAAATTTTATGTAAATAGCTGATTTAGGCAACATAAGTGTGAGAATGCTCATCACTGTTGATTATCAGCTCATACAAATAGCCAGTTTATTGAGAAGGAATTTCCTTAAGTTGTTTGAGAAAAAGCATCGGTTTTGGAAATGATAGATTATTACTAGCAAGCTGCCTTCATTCCAAAGGTGAGGAAACCAATTTTTTGTCTTTACAAGCAAATATTAAGAAATCCGAATAATTTAAAGACAGTTATTGCACACACATCAGTAATCAGAAACAGAATGGAACCAGAAAACAAACGACTTCAGGACATTACAACCTTTTATGAGCGTCGAAAACAAGCTGAGCAGATACTAGAGAACAACCCAGATAAAATTCCCATCATCTGCGAAAGACAAAAAGAATCAAAGCTGGATTTCCTTGATAAAAGCAAGTAACTACGAAATCTTGGTGTTCCATTTTGATGTCATTTAGGTATATCGTGGCCGCTAATTTTAAAGTATATCAATTTATCCACCAACTCCGCAAGCGAATCAATCTTCAACAGGATGAAGCATTATATCTTTTTGTGAATGGCAAAATTCTTTTGAAAAGTGGTAACAAGCTTATGTTCTAGCGAGTGTTATACATCTATAATGCAATTTTGTAGATTCTATTCTCTCAGACGTATATGAACGATACAAGGACGATGATGGGTTTCTATATCTTGAATACTGTGAATTTTCTTCGTTTGGAGCGTTTCCTCGTGGAGAGGATCCATAAAAGTAGCATGCCAGAAAGCTTCAATTAATTGAATGGATTCTTCAATGGATATTTCAGCTTGTGCTTTAGAAGAGATTGACATCAATTGTTTTTTCAGTTATGTTGGGGCTTTCGTAATTAATGCTGACTTGTGCAAGGAGGCGATTTAGATCGCGTGTATAAATTGAGCGTATTAAATCTTGTTGATATTATTTGTTTTCATAAATATGTAAAGACTAAATAATCATGGAACATACTTGTATTACATATAATTTCGGGCAAATGTTTAAACATCTATCATCAATTAAATCGATTTCGTTGGTTTTCAAGCGTCTGATGATATGAAAAGGAAAGTTGAATATTTCTGCTCATCCTTTTTGGAACTTTAGGAATTTTTAGCCTATCAACAAATCATTTGAAGAGTGGGCATCTTTTCTGACATCTTTAATGCCTTGCAAGTTATTCCAGACCATGCCTGATTTATTGTTTTGTTCAAATTTCTAGAGAAAGGCTCTCTCTCTCTATTTATTTATTGCAAGTCAAGAAAGTTTTTGTTGTACCTTCACCTTCATTCTTTTTGCCTGCTGTTGTACCCCTCTTTTTCATTCATAGTGAATCCGCGTTGTTGCGGAATTCAACAGTTTCTTTTGTTTGACTTGAAATTTGCTAGTAGGCTCCAACCTCTCGTCTTGATTTATTCGACACTAAAATTGAGGACCCAAAGAATCCCTCATTTCTCATTAAGATCCTGCACCGTTATTTAGATTCAAATTTAAAAACAAAACTAATAAATTTTTAGTTTAGAGTTGTATACACATACACTCACTCAATATTTCTGAAATGAGCGATACACGAAAAAGTAGGCTCTCTTTTCTAACTTTCCTCTAACAATGATATATCAAGTTGCAAGCCCTGGTGGCTATGGAGAACGGCATGCCCGTAAATCAAAAGCCTCCAATAGGGACAGCTCTGAAGAGCGCAAGAGTGTTGACAGGAGTATCGACAGAAGTATAGACAATTCGCGTGATAATAGTGGCGATGTCTCTGACCGTGTTGAACCCCCTGATGTTCGTAAATACTAATGCCTCATATTCGAGTATATTGATTTGCATGAATTTAAGTACTCAAAGAAGCCGCGAGAATTCAAATATCTCTTCAATACATCTTAGCAGTGTATAAACTACATTGCTTATCCTTGGAAGTCTCACTCAGAAGGTTCGGACTTCCCCATTATTGCAAAATATAATGACCCAAATCTTTAGGACGGGTGCAAAAGCAGGATTTGACGCAATTTATGAGAAAGCACATGAATATGAACAAAATATTCGAGATACGAAAACAAGTCCTCCTGTCTCCAGTGATCATTTAAAAAGTCTAGAAGCAAGAAACTTGATTGCCAAGATGCCATCAGCAGATGATGTTAACGAAAGGCTAGAGCAGGGTATTCGTTGTTTTATTCCGAATAATATCAATAACCATGATGTTAGTCAAACAAAGTTTGAGCAAGACAGACACTCCTCCGCATAAGTTAAAGCAAATCTGTGAATCACTTCAGGATCAAGTGGGGGAGATCCATAAAATGTATCGAGCAGTCATAGAACTTCAACGTCTCTCAAATGCCAAGAGCTCGAGCCCCTCGAAAGGACCAGACACAAATCAGTCGAACAGCAATCTTGAAGCAGGTATCTCATTCATTCATTGGGTTTTGGTATAAACACAGTTACAATAGAAATGGGGCGCAAAGTGAAAGAGCTGGCCACACTCCAATTTGAACTTGAGAGCAAGGAGCGAGAACTTTATCTAAGAGAGAAGGAACTCAAATTGAAAGAAGATCAATTCCGAAGTTTGCTGGAAAAAAATGCTGTTGGAAGAGGAGGCCAAAAATCCTCTTCAGGTCAGATCTCAAGGATAAATGAGACAGATGAATTGAAATGGCAATTGACTGAGGAAGGAAACGAACTCCGGAAATTGAAGCAAGCTTTAGATATCAGAAGTGAAGAGCTTGACCAAAGAGAGCGAGAACTACAAGACAGAGAGTATAATATTGAGCGAGCTGAAAGAAGTGGCCTGAAAGAGGGCGGTAGGGGTATTGACCGAGAATCAGAAGGAGGCATATTATTCGCAGCTAGATCAGGTGTTAGCGCGGATAACTTGGAAGCGTTAAAGAAGAGACTAAAGGATAGTCAGAATAGGCTTATGCAGATTTATCAGCAACAGATAACCAATCCCAGCAGAGATGAGATCAGCCTGAATGATGTAAGACGGTATGACATCGACATGGACAGTGAATTTTGGAAATTTTTTGACCAATATCCTGTCTCATACGATGATCTCACACGACGTGCTGATTTGCTCAAGAATTTCGAACTCAGATTAATCATTGAAAGAGCAAGGCTGGACGAATTTAAGGGTTCAAAGGATTCTCAACATGATAAAATACCATTCTCAAGCGAAATCAACGAAACCATTGATCATAGAAGTGACGGAATTATGGGTCTAATTGGGAAAAAACAGGGCGGAGACGAGATGAGGTCGTTTGATCCAAAAGAGTATTATTCTAAAAAAATCACTTGCAAGCATTATAATATTTTATTGTTATTTTTTAATAGAGTGCTGAGTGAGGATAAATGGAAAGAGATGAGTATAAGAGAGCGAGAAGAACTCGCGATTCAGAAAGCCATTCTTGATCAGAAAGTCCAAGAGCTCGACAATCTTAAGCTTGCGTTGCAGAGAGAATCTGAATTACTTGAGCAGGAGAAAGAATGGATCCATCAAGAAAAAAATAATTATCTTTCAACATTGAATGAGAGTAAATTTGACAGAAAATTCAAAAATTTCTAACTAATCATTAACTTAAAGGATTGAAAGATTTAGAAGAAGAAGGAAAATCCCTGCGTGACCAGAATCCCAGCACCAAAAAGTATTGGAAAGCTTGTGATTTTGATTATATAACAAATTGGATTAGATATAACGATTACAATTCTGACGATGACTTCGCAAAGCTCGCACAAGATCAAGATCAGTTAATATTCCATTGCGTTTATCAGCTTCATAATTTTTTTTAGAAAACTCGTGCTAGCAGTTACTCTTCATAAGTGGCTGAAATATGGAATGCTGCAACAAAAATTAAGAAGAATAGTTTCTCCAGCCAACTTTTTCTATTTTTGGGCCCTGCAAATTCAGTCAGCAGCCCTGCTTCATAGTGTTCAAAGGCTTAGCAAAGGAAAAAATTACTTTGAGTCGGACTGGTTGAACTACAAGTGGAGTCAACACAAGCAAGCTCTTATAGAATCCAAAAGATATCCACTGGTAAAAACACGCAAAGATTTTGTCCTAATATTGGTTGCTGAAACCCATAGAAAAAACTTTCCAAGAACAAAAGAGAAGCTGAGTATATATTATTCGATTATGAACGGAAAATATTCTGGAAGCAAAGGCTTGCTCGCACTTTAAATTCAGTTTTTCGTCATCAGAGAAGAAGAATGAGAACACTCCTTATGGTTGCTTTTATGAAATTCCTGCATTTTACATCGAACATGAAAGCCAGAAATCTCTCAATTCGTGATCAATTGCCAGATCCTAATGCGGTACTTGAATTTCCCCTCAAATTAATTAACTCCCTGAGTTTAGGCTCTGAATCGCTCTTTTCCTTTGAACTTGCAAAAACAGAGCAATACTGAAGATCAATCATTTGGTTAGACAAAATCTCATGATTTTAAAAATAACTCATCTACTTTTTATTTTGACATATAGATGACACTAACAAGAGCAAAATAGTTTTATCGGGCTTATTAGATGACAAATTTGAACTGTTTTATGATGCAGCGCTTGGGAGAGATGCCGGAAATATTTCGAATCGGCCTGTATCTAAGGGTAGAACTGGTCGAGGAGAAAAAACTGACACAAAGAATTTACGAAATAAAGAAAACCGTAACCAGAGTAATACTTCGCGGGATAGAATGAAGGCCTACACACCAAGAACAGAAACTTCCAGATCGGACAATCAAACACAGTTAAAAAATACTAAAAAAACTAGAGCATGTGTGCTTCTGTTGATGGCTCTATTCAGATATAGACTCGGAATGATTGTCAAACGTCATCAGTATTTTTCACGATGGAGCAGAATGACAGCACGAGCAAATAAAAGAATACTTCTAGAAGACCTGAACGAGATAAATCTCACAATTGCAGAGAAAGCAATCAAAGAAAGCGCTTTTAGATCTGCAATTATTGCTCAAAAAACCGAACTTGATCATAAATTAGCTGCGGTTGAAGAACTTTTGAGCAGCTTGAAAAAATAAAAGTTAAGCAAACTTTTTCTACTGCTCTCTAGTTGCATACATATGTTACTAAGTCATAAATGTGAATTACGATGTAGATTGTGATTTCTATATTGTTGTTGCTTATTCGTGTTTGATGTGAAATAATTCCTTTGGAAAAAGTTAGTACCGACAATTCTCTTTTCTGCACTCTGATTGGCTAATAAAGATATTTAAAGTATCAAAACCAAAACTCTAAATAAAATATTCAGAAGAATGGAACCAAAACCTACGGGAGCAACGACCGCTGAAGCCAAGAAAGCTGAAATCAAGAAAGTTCAAGAAGCCGATAGTGATGATAGCTTTGAATATGAATACCACAAAGGAATGCCAGAAAAGGAATTCGAGGAGAATCTAGAATATCTCAAGAAACATCCTCTATTTATCAAGGAGATTCCAGAGAATATCGAAGAGAATCCTGATGTCAAAGCACTTCAAAATCTCCTATACAATGATGAACCAATCAATATTGCCAGACATTTCAATGTTGACCCCATCGCATTTCCTCTAACTCCTTATCTATTTTTGGCATTTAGACCAAAGGAGGTGAATTTGTGAAGAAAGGTCTCAATAAATATCACATGATAGAAGCAATGAAGTGCTATGATGAAGGCATCGCGCAAGAATTTACCGATGGTGAATTGCGTGGAAAGTTGCACTGTAATAGAGCATTTTTGCACTTGAAAAACAGTAATACTTTGAATTGTGGACACCATATAATAATTCAACGATGGCAGGGAACTTTGGAAAAGCCCTACAAGATGTGAAATTATGCTTGGAAAACGACCCAAAGAACATAAAAGCGTAATGAACTGACCATCTGAAGAAATCAATAATTTGTTCTCTGATTCTAGTTATTACCGTGGAGCATCCGCTTGTTTTGCTGTAGAGAAGCTAAAAGAAGCTCTGGAGTACTGTGATAAAGGCCTAGAAGTAACATACTTCAAAAAATCATCTCAAACCTGACGCAAATTGTTCTTAATAGCTTGAAAAAGATAGTAAAGAGTTCACTCAGCTTAAGGATCAAATATGGGCTGCTCTGAAGAGAAAAGAAGAAAAGATTGAAAAAGAAAAAGCCATGGAAAAGACTGCTGTATGATAAAAGATTATCCAATTATATTTCATCGGTTTCTCGAATAGTACGGCAAAGTAGTTCGTCATTTCAAAGACAAAGGATATGTGCTTGGTAAAAGAATGCACGAAATTCCAGACGCATACAAAGTGAGAAACTGAACGCCCTTATTTTTCCAAACATGACTAAATTATTAGATGGACCCCTACCTCGATGCAGAAAAAAATCTGCATTTCTCGGTCTGTGTTTCATATCCTGAATTCTCTCAAATGGATTTTATTAAAGTAAATCTATCCTCATGAGCTGAGAATTGAGGTAATATTCGCTAGGATGCCAAAGACTCGGATGTAATCAAGGATCACTTAAAAGAAATTTTCAAGGATGGGCTTCCATGGGATGAAAAGAAATATTATAAGATGAAATCGATTGAAATTTATGTTGAGGTAATATCTAATTCATAGATGGAGTATTCTAACTTATTTTAGCTGAATGTGACTGCACCTCTTCACACATCAGATACCCATACTAATTATCAACAAGCTTACCTTCGCGTTCACAGAAGACAGACATTTGAACAGGTGCTAAAAACGAACGGCTACGTAATGCCACATTTGGTGGATCTCATCGTTGTCAGCAGGGAATCTGAGTTCTACACTAAGTTCAAAGAGGAGAACGAATTTGTTAAGGCTGATTAGGATTAAATAGGATTAGATCGATATGAAATTTGTATTCTTGTTTCATGTACTAAACAAGTTGAGCATCCTTCCAGAGTAACGATTCATAAGTTTTGAAAAAGCAGCAAATATAGAACAGAACTATGTTTTTGTCAGATATTTCACTCTAAAATAAAAAAGAAGTGGCTGATTTGTGACTAGAATAATGTAAACCCAATTTTTCATAATGCAACTCAATATTGTAGCTTAATGTAGCGATCTGGATGGTCATTCAAGAATCATTTGTCTTTTATTCTTTGCATTAGGCAATTTGTTAAACGAAGAACTTCATAGCTCATGGACTCTTTAGGATCGTGCCTTAAATCTGATCCTGTGGGTCTCAGTCATTACTAAGAATAAATTCAACAACAAATCTCTAAAATCTTTTCCACATAATTCCCTTGCTTCTTAAAGAATTCTGATCATGGTAAATTTTTTCTTAACGATTTCTTAATTACTACAAAAATCCAAAATCTCCCACAAAACGAAATTCCGCGGTGAATCGGATGAATCCAACAAATTTTGAGATCCTATTAGATACTTCTCAAGGTTTTACGACCGAGAAAGTTGCTCTTCTTGATCAACTCTGCCAGGGGCTGCAGAGCGGAGACCCTTCATTGGTCTACTTTTCTCTAACAACAAGTTATAATTGACTTCAAACTTTAATTAGATTGGAGTTGCCAACACGATCTTGACGCAGCTGAGGCTAAACAGCGGCATATGGCAGTTTTTTGATATCATAATAGAAAATTCACAATTCATACCGACCAAACTCTTCGTGCTCTCAACTCTAGAAAATAAAATAGAAGTATTATCTTTCTTCTCAAATGTCGTGCCCTAACTGGATTTCCTAAACTACAAAAGACAAGATGGAAAGACTTTTCAGAAACTCAAAAAGAAGCTCTCAAGAAATATATCGTTTCTTATGTCATTAAGCTAGGGTCAAATCAAACTTCGGATAAGCTTTTTCACGCGCTAGTTAACAAAGCAAACAGCGTACTAGTCAAGGTAATAATGAAAGAGTTTTCAAAGTGTTCTAATTCGTATTGAGATCGCAAAAAATGAATTGAGCAGTGGGTGGATGACATTTATACCGGAAATCGTGAATTCTTCAAAGACAAATCCAAATCTCTGTGAGAATAACTTGAACTTACTTAAGTATCTCAGCGAGGAAATCTTCGACGACCCAAAAAGCAAGCTCACTAGGATGCAAATTCTTGAGCTAAAAGCTATACTTATAAACGAGTTTGGAATGATTTATGAGCTGTGTTACTCTATTTTGAAGTCGTATTTTGATACAGGCAGTGTGAAGGGCACTTTGGTTGCTGCCTGTTTAAAAACACTCCAGGCATTTTTGAATTGGATTCCTTTGGGCTATATTTTTCTCACAGATCTTCTGGAAATTTTGCTCAAGTTTATTGATACTGCAACTTACAGATCTCTCAGCATCCGTTGTCTGGCTGAAGTAGCATCTATCAGCATTACTGATATCCCAATCGACGAAGCAGCGAAGATTAAGCAAAAAGCATTCCAAATGTTTACCTCGTTCCTGGTGAAACTGAATGGAATTATACCTCCTGAAATCTCTTTTACCAATGAAAGAACTAAGCTCTTTGAGCTTGGAGGAAACCACCTTCCAATGTTCGATAACCTTTGTGAAGTATCATATCCTCAAATTTCTCTAATACTTACTTATTCGTGCTTTTTTTCTCTTTCGCAAAGATTCTCACCCTCTTTTTTACGGGGTTTTTCAAATCACATCTTGGATGGATTGAGCCACTTGCAGACAATCCACAGAATCCTGAGCAATCGATGACGCTTGAAGTAGTGAAAAAAGGATTTGACTACTTAGTGAATTTGACAAGCCTTCCCCTCGATCAATGCTGGAAAAATTGTTCGGAGTTTTGGCTCGATTTTACAAACGAAGTGGTCAAAAAACTGTTCAGTAAATCGATGATTCATACTTTGGTTCCAACCTTATTTGTTAAGATTCCGGACAGCCTATGAGCAATCAGTTCTCATTGATCATCAACCAACCCTCATTGAATAGCAAACAGAATTCGACTATAAGGATTAAGATTTACAATCCGGCCTTTGCTCAAGTTAGCAAAATCGTAATTACTCGGATGGTTAAGCCACCTGAAGTAATTCATAAGCCATTTAAATTTATCTAATTCAATATTATTGTTCTTCTCCTAGGTGCTCATTACTATTGATGAGAACGGTATTCCAGTCAAAAATTATCATGGAGACTCCGAAGATGCGAGTATGCACGAGATTTTGAGTCAGCTATTCGTTAATCTGACGAAGCTTGATGGGAATAATACAAAAGCTATCATTGAATCCTGCCTAGAGCGGCAAGTAAGTAATGAACCAACGGGAAAGCTCATGTCTCCTCTTCCAGGTGGATGGAACGGAGTGGTCGTTCAATAATTTGAATCAAATATGTTGGGCTGCTGGATCAATTAGCAGCGTTTTTCCTCAGCAGGAGGAGAGCACATTCCTCCTCTCAGTCCTTCGGGTAAGCTTTTAGAATAAGAAGCAGCATCAAATGTATTGCTAGGCCCTGTTAAATCTTATTGAGATCAGAGGAGGGAAGGAGAGCAGAGCTGTTATTTCATCAAATATAATGTAAGTTTGTCTTTTCATTTCTTCCTCTCGTTACTCAAGCTGTGAACAGGTATATTTTTGGACAGTATTCTCAGGCTCTCCGTTTGAATTGGAACTTATTAAAAACTGCTATCAGCAAGCTTTTTGAATTCATGAATGAGAAATACCCAGGCGTTGCGGTAAATGCAATGATTGTGCTTGAAGAGAAATAACCGCTTTTAGGAAATGGCTTGTCAAACTTTTCTAAAAATTACTCAAGTCTGTAAGCAAGAATTTGTGATAATTCAGCCAAAACCCGTGTCTCAGACATATGAGAATGAGCCAATTATAAATGAGCTTCTCAAAAACTTCCCAACCCTTATTCAGCCACTTGAAAAATCTGAATGTCTGGTTATCTATCAAGCTATGGGTGAAATCATCTCAGCTGAACCGGATGTCAAGCAAAAAATTTTCCTTCTTGAGAACCTCCTCAGCGAAAATTGGGTCAAATGGGGGACTATTATGAAGGAAGCTTCTCTAATACCAGATGTTCTCAAGGTATCTGAGCAAACATGATATAAACTTAGAATGCTATATATATATAGGACGAAAAGTTTGTCGAACTCATTTCGTACATTGTCGAAGTGCATGAGAGGGTCGCTTTTGGGGTAGGTCATTATTTTTATGAGTGCCTAGGTAAAATTTTGCTACCTCTTTGATCATCATCATTAACGGACTATTCTACACAGCTAAAATATATCTGGACATGATCAAACTTTACATTTATTACTCGGGAATAATCTCGCAAGAGGCCAAGACTCATGGGAAGAAGATATTAAATTGGATGATCATGAAAAAAATGAGAAGACTGCGCAAGAGCATTATCAAACTTATAATTACATATATTAATAAATCAGAAGACCCCCAGTTGGTGGTGCAGAATTTTGTTTCGCCGGCTCTGGAAATATTGAAAGATTATTCAAATAACATCCCAGAAGCTCGAGAAGCGGATGTTCACTTGCTCTTTAGTGTCATTATCAAAAAATTAAGTTTCGCGCTTGCTGCCTCGATTCCTCAGATTCTTGAATTTATGATCAGTGTGACTCTCCAGATAGTCACTCAAGAATTCGAAGAATTTAAAGATCACTGGATAAATTTCTTTGATTTCTTGCAATCGGTTATTAATAATTGCTTCACTGGTAATTTTTTTCCCTTCCTGAAAGCGTAACACTTTAACTACCACAAGCTCTGTTTAATATTCCTGCTGAACAATTCCGCTCAGTAATGGATTGCATCATTTGGTCATCGAAACATGAGGTTTCTAAAGTTTCATTAATGGGTTTGGATAATCTTGCTGCTTTATTGCAGGTCACAATCTTAGCTTAAACCTTTTGTAATTCAATGCAACACATAGAAAGTCAATATTGACGCGGATGTAGCGAACAAATTCTATGCAGTTTATTATGTGCAAATATTGAAAGTTACTCTAAGTATTTTGACAGATGGAATTCACAAGGAAGGCTTTAAACAAGAAGCTCAGATTCTTTCGCTTCTTTTGGGATCAATTGACAAAGGATTGGTAAGCGTTCTATTCACAATAAGAAAAGTGTCTAAGCTCAAACTGTTTTCCAATAGATTGCAGCTCCACTCTACGACAAAACTCAGAACTTAATCGGAGGCAACAAGGAATTTTTATACAATTATATTACAGAGCTCCTTTCAAATACTTTCCCCGTTGTTTCCAAACAGCAAACAGGTGCGTATGTCGCAAACTTCTTCCAAACTTATGGAAACATCCAAAACTTTAAAGTAACCTGCCTTGAATAAATTAAGCTGAAAAATCTTTTAGATCGCTCTCGCTGAATATCTCATAAATCTGCCCGATTTTACAAATGATATGGAGTCTCTTGAGATGAATGCTCCGATGCCCAACGACAAAACCAAAGATTCTACAGCATAAACTCACAAGCTTGAAGTTCGCATGCGTAAAGGCTTTAAAGAGACGCAGTTATGAGTCATCTACCATAGAGGATTCTTAATTGTAGCAATTTCTATTGAATTTCTTTTGTTGATGAAATTGTCTATTTGAACTCAATTGCAAAATATGTACATAAGTGAAAGCTAAAATAAACTCAGAATTCTTTTCTTTTTAATTTTTTTGAGAACGAGAGATATATTTCAGTGGGATTTAGTAATTACAAAGCCGTTAATTTTTTCCCCTCATTCTCTAAGGTCTTATTTAGATCAGGGAGAGAGTTATGGTGGTCAAGTTCAGTTTTTAGAAATCACGCATATGTACGAGAAGCGCTATTCCCGACTCACCCTGTAACATGAGAAAAGAATTAGATTCTGTAATATCAGCTCAAGATCCTCTTTGCTGCTTACATAGCAATAAAAAGTTTAATGAGATATCTTCTCTATTGAATGATGATAGTGGATCTTCTAAGTTTCCTGTTCAGCCTGATAAACATCGATTTTTCGGCTAGGACAACCGAGTTCTAATTATCAAAAAGTGTTCTTTCAAGCAATTAATATGTTTTTTTGATATCTTATATTCACGATGAATAGAGTTTGTCTTTAATCTCCTTTCTTACTTCCAACCAATTCGGTAGCGCTATTACTATTTGTCTGCTTTAATATGAATAACGCACAAAAATGATGTCAAACAGTTTTTCTTTAATAGTGTTAGTTTAGATTTGTAGTATCAAAATCACTCTTTTCTTTATTATGAGCTCACCTAAGGTTTCTCTTGAAATTCTTTGCTGAAACCATGCTTCTGTAGAAATTTAGCGTCTTCAATCTGTTCATACTCCTCTTTTGTAAAATGAGCCTGAGTATTTTTAACTCCAGCTTCTTTAAGGATCTGTTCTAATTTGTTCAAATCTTTCATCTTTTGGAGCTGCATCTTCTTTGAGCGTTCAGATTCTGTCAAAATATAATATGTTGAAGCTTATGGATTGAAGTCAGTTGTACCTTGTTCTACCAGGAGTGGTCTTGAACTAACTTTTTTGTCAATATTTTGCTTCATCTCATTAAACTTCTCCTGATCGGATTTGAACTTATTTCTGACTTGCTCCTGAATGCGAGCTGTGGCCTCTTTGTTTTCTTTTGTGCGATCTACAATCGCTGGCGACTGTTGAACAAGTGGTTTCATCTGATGAATCAAGTTTAGAGCAAATTAACTTTAACTAGTGCTACCATCATTCTCCTAGCTTCTCGTTCCTCTTGTTCTTTCACCTTTTGTTGGTATTTTCGTTCTTTTTCTTCTCTTTCTTTTTTGCGTAAGTCTAGAAGAGCGACCATCTTTTTGGTCGTCGGTGGCTGATATTTCGGTTGTATTGCCTTGAGTTTTTCAACACTCTCAAACGGATCTCTTTTCAGCTCATCCTTCGTGTGCTTGAGGTATTGATTTTCGATGTCCAGATATTCCCTTGTGACCCCACGCTGAGAAACATCGTCGTTAGAATTTTTTGCAACCATAAATTCTTAGTACTCTGGACTCTTGGAATGCGAATTCCTGGACCGTAGTCGGTCTTTTTGCTTGCTTCTTCCTATCAAGGATCTCTTGGAACATCTTATGTGCTTTTTCGAAGTCAGGAACAGGCTTCGCAGTAAATGGTCTTCGATTTTTCTGCTCTTTTTCGTGAAGCTTTTCTTCTAGCTGTTCTCTTAACAATTTTTCTCTCTATTGTGAAAAAGAGATTAGTGAGTGAATGAAATCATAACTTCGAAGCAATTTACTTTTTCTTTTTCATGCTTAGCCATTCTTGGTGGAAGTGAAGCCTTAATTAGATTTTCCTGTGCACGTTTGTTCACTCTCTCATTGCGAGCAATAGCTTCTTCCTCTTCCATTTTCTTCCAAACTTCAGTAATTTGGCTCATTCTAAATATTTCATGTTGGAACAATAAAACTATAAGGCAAGGTCATTTATTTTCCTCGTTTTACTGAGGTATAGGATTTGCTTTGAATCTAACTTCAAACTCCTTATTTAGGGGTGGTTCGGAGTTCTTTTTCGTCACATACTTTTCAACGTCCCGAGAAAAGAAGCTAAATGGCTTCTCATTCATTCGTGTGATAGCAATTGAGTTCTCCCTCACATGTTGTCTTCTTTCCTCTTGTTCGATCATGATCTTTTCAAACCTATTTGTTAAATTATATTAATTACACCTTATCTTAATCGAGTGTTCAAATATTACAATCTTCCAGTCGTTGAAGCTGGGACTGATTTAGCTCTGAAAGTATGTTTTAGCATTTTCTCTTCCTCTTCTCTTATCGCACGGATGTCTTCTTCAATTCTTCTTTCGCGAATAGATTTTTTCTTTGATCTGTCCCTGGAATCGAATTCGAAGGGCTCAGGCAGAGTATAATGCAAAGTATTCTTATCCTTATAGATTGCTCCGAACCTTTTGTCTAAGTAATGTGGGACACTCCTTCCCCTGCTTAGTTTATGGCTAACCGTTTCAGGGCGCTCAATTTGGTAAGAACGATCATGTCTCGTTGGTTCAGCTGAAGATTCCGCAGTATAAGTTCGGTGTTTCAACTGTTCTTCATCGATATCATATTTCCACCTCGTCTTTCCTGGACTCAAATCGACTTGACCTCTTGGAAGTTTAAATTCATATTCAACTTCCTTGCTATAGGTGTGGAATTCAGGGTCTGAATCGTAGCCATCCCTTTGGTAATTGTAATTAATTGTTTTTCCAGTCGTCTGGGCTGCTTTATCCTCTGGGTCACTGCTGAGGGCGACATCAATCATTGCTTTTTCGCTTTGCTGCAACTGCTGTATTGTTGTTCTGGGTCTTCCTCTTCTAGTGAAGAACTCTGAAATGTCATCCCAATCAATGTAATGTTCAGTTTCTTGCTCCATCCTGTCAATAACTTCAGCAAAGAACTCATCTTCTAATTCAAATTTTCTAGCTTTTCTGCGTCCCACAGTTCTTCTCAAATTCTGGAATTGTGGATGCTTTCTGACAGCATCAATAAACTCTAGAGCGTCAACATAAGCTTTTGAAATAGGTTTCATATCAATAGAATCTCACAAGAAACAATACCTTCCGAATGTTTTGGTTGGGACTCAAACACATCTCTCAGAACTTTTTCAGCTTCAGGAAGAAAGTCGATGTTGTCTTGATCATCTTCTTGTTCCATAGCCGTGACTCTTTTGAAATTGATGAGAGATAAATAACTTCCAAAAAAAAGTTGAATTACGGCTTTTTTGTCGCCCGCTCTTCCTGATGTTTTGCAGGGGATGCATGAGGAACATGATAATCAGTGAAATATTTCATAAATTGGTTTAAAGACAAATATTCCCTAGCTTTCTTGAGGTCTCCTCGAGCACCCTTTTCTTCTTGTTCTATTTGGATTAGAATTCTCTCCAGAGTTAGTTTTTTATCCAGATCTGACAAATAGACGGCTGGCTTTTGAAGATTTCTGATTATTCTCACGTCAGCGCGAACCTTTTCAAGCAATTCCGAACGAGCAACAACAAAATCTCCGTATTTGTCAGCATCTTCAAATATTTCTCTCAAAGCATAAAGAATCTCTTCTGAGAGCAGACAAGGATTTTTTGTTTGTTCTTGGGTTTCAGAGCTGCGTGCTGTAGATTTACCGGTATTTTGTGTTGGAGGTGATCTTTTCAGAGTATCTGCTGTCTCAATCATCCTGATTGGTTCATCTGTTCCTGAAAGTTTGATCGTCTCTTTAGCAAAGGTGACCCGGTGTCCTGATTTGACACTATCTAGCAGTGCAAGCTTCGCAGCTTTCGGATTCTTTAAGAATGCTAAAAATTCATCGAAGCTCAAGGATTCTCTTGCTTTTGAAGGAAAACTGTAAATATCCATCTTTAGAGTGCCAGGGTTCAAATCATAAAGTTCAAGAACCTCAGGACTTCTTGCAATATAATTTAAGAGTTGATCTTTGGACACAGAACCATGTTCATCCTGAAGAAGAAGAAAATTAATGATATATCTCAGAAGTAATGTACTTTGTGCATTAGATTGTAAACCCATTGCAGAAGTCTGACCTCACTTTCAGAAATTTTATCATCTTCGTGAAGATCCTCTTCTCTTTTAGGTGATGATGCAAATTTCTGAGTTTCTAATATTTGTTTTGCTGATTGCACTCTTTTCGGTTCAGTTTTCTTCGTTTCAACACCAGCAGTTGCAGTCATCTCTTCAGAACCCCACACAGGTTTATTTTTCTTCTCTCCCTGAGTCTTACTAAGTTTTTTATCGTTTTCAATGATGTTTCCAGCATCCCATTTATTGGGGGAAATAGATCGCACGGGATTCGGCGAAGTGCATTTAAAACGCTCAAAATCTTTAGGCTTCTCTGGTTTTTTATGCGTTGGATCATGTTGGGTGAGCTCCTGCTCTCTCCTCTTTTCGATATACTGAGAAAATTTGTCTTTGTAGCTTTTCTTTTGCTCTTCTTTGTTGACTTTCACTTTTTTCGGTTTGGTCTTTTGAAAAGGAATCTCTTCCACCATCCTTCTAGTACCTACGTGTTGAAAATCTTGATCCCCTTGCCTTACTTGGTCTGAATCTAATTGCCTCGCTGTTCTGTGGATAGCACCTGTTTTCAGCGTCGAGACGGTATCAATCTCTTTTAATCTTCGCTGCTTCTCCATATATTTTTGCTCTACTTCCCGGAGCCTCTCCTCATGCACTCTCTAAAAGTGGAGTGATGTAAGCAAAAATAAGGTTAAAATAATAGCACCTTTAACGCAGCGATGTTTTCAAGTGTAGGCTTTTCTAATGAGGATATATGATGAACAAATTTCTGTATTCTGTCAGCACTCTCGTGCAGAATGATGTGATCTTCATCTTGTTTCATTTGCTCTCGAATTCGTCTTTTTGGCAGCAGGCATATCAATTTAGCGTTTGGAATGTTAAAACAAGTTACCTATCGAGCTCTTCTCTCTCAGCTTGCATTTTCTCTTCATCAATAGATTCAATTTTCATTCTGAGTCTCTGTACCTCTTTGTCTAAATTTGAGATTATCGTGCTCTGTATCTCTTTTTTATCTGTCACAAACGTGCCTCCTCCAACTTGTCCCAGATTATTGCTAGATTTTGACAGTTCCCCTCCAAACACATTTTCAGACTCAGGATTTGTAATGCCCATTCGAGCCAGGATTTCATTCTTTGAAAGCACTTCTTTATTTTGAGCTTCTGATTGAGAAGTGGAGAGTTTGGTCTTTGCTGATTTGGGTTGCTTATGAAGTTTAGCCATTTGAATTGCTTTTGGAGGTGACGATTTTCTGAAGGAAGGGAAGTGGTTCTCGGGCTCTTCACCTGATTGCTCTGCGACAAAAGAGAACTTTTTAGCACCATCATTCGCGTTTTTTGCCGATTGTGCTGGTTCAAGTTTTTTCCCTGCGATACTAAGCTGTGGCTCTGAAAAAATGAACATTGAGTGTCAATAATATCTATCTTACGTGAGATTCCGGAATCTTTTGAACTGACAACTGCGACCTTAGGCCCTCGGAGAGACATAATTTAAAAAGAATTAATTTTAATGTTGCAAATTGCGATCTTGGCTAACTCTAAAATTTTCTAAGTTTTATAAATGAGAATTTTGAGACTGTAGCATATTGGCTTGGTTAAAGTTTATGTTTAAACTGTTGGAATCGAGCTCGAGAATCGAGGGATGTATAATCGATTCAGATAATTCTTTTCACAGTTATTGATATTGATTTTTTAGATGTTTTCAAAAACAGTCGCATTCGTAACTTTGGTTTTTGTACTCCCTTTCTGCTGCTTGTAGCAATTTGAGTTAATGCTGAGCTGATATTATAATGCTGCAAAGTAAGAATCTATCACACTGATACCTTGAATAGATTTAGCACTAATACTTGTGACAAACTACATAAAAAGATGGATAAAAATGCAATTGATTCCTAGTTTTTTTTCTATTTGGCTTTAGGGAATTTGTTTTCTTCAGACCAGACGGGAAAATAACCCTCTATTGCTTTATCTAATAAAGGAAAGCTGATGTTGAATATCAAAAGGGATTATTGCTGTTGGAGAGGTAATGATTCCAATGGTTTTCAAGACTTTATACAGTGATGGATTCTATAAAAAACAGTGAAAACCTGCCTATCTATCAAGATCAATGTTCTTCTTGACGATTTTATCCTTTTCATAAACAATTTGAATCCAACTCTTTCGGTCTTGGTCTTCCATTCCAGGCTTTTTCGATTTGACTATATATGGCTTTAATTCTGTTGGCTCTCCTATTTCAACGAATTACAACAACAATTAGCTATGATTCTTCTTCTTAGTTTACCGTGCTTCGCCCAGAATTCATCCTCTAACTCTTCACGCATGAGATCGTAACCTTCTTCAGAGAAAAAAACCAAATCGCAAGCTTTAAGTCCCAGGACAAATCCAGCTGCAGCAATTACATTCCTTCTGACAAAGTCTCGATTCGTGAATCTCGAAAGCAGGGTATATGAAACTTTGGACATATTTTTTGCTATTTTATTTCCCCTTTAAAGTATTAAATAAACCAAGATTACTTCTTTGCCTCTGACAACTACAAAAAGATTTCATTTAAGCATAATGAAATTGTTATAGGCATCGTTGAGATGAATTAATATTGGACTGCCATTTCTTTCATTTCTTTTGGTGACTTATGAGATTTGGAGAATATGCATCTTAGTCGAATACTGACTCTCGATTTTCTGTTTTGATACACGGGGTGGGACACTTATAAGCTAAAAAATCTTTTAATATCCCATCTTTCATGGCTTCTCTGTTTCCTTGCAGAAAAGAGCTTTGCTACAAAGAGAATTGAAAACTTTAAATAAAATTCAAATTTTATCTTTACTTGAATCCTGCTAATTATTAAGCGATATCTCTCAGAAATTAACGCTCTTTCAAATGTAAAAATTCATAATTCATGTTTTGCACTGGATTAACATATTAACTCGCGATGGAGTGAAGGTCTTTAAACGTTGATTTGTTTGTACATCCGTGATTATCTTGAGAATTGTGACTATGACAATTCATGATAAAATTTTGCTGGTTTGCTTATTATATACATTTCTCGGAGGGAGTTAATTCTACTTTGTCTCGAAGGAAATTGGGGAAGATTCTTAGAAGCATAGTCAACACAGTGGGAAGATACTTTACAATAGCATTCGTTAATGTAAAATTTTGAATTTCAAATTAAGTTCACATAATTAATTCAATTTGATAATGGAGTCAAAGATACAGTTGAATCCAGGAGAGTGCCTTCTCCAAATAGTGCAAAAGGCTCATGAACAGAAAAAGCGCAATGAAGAAGTTGGAGTCACTGACGTTCTCAAAGCCTATGATAATTTCTTGGGTAATAGCAATATGCAATTTTTCTAAAACTGACCTCTTTCAGTGGTGAATAAGATTGATTCAAAGTCAAAATTTGCTGGCAACCTCTACAGAGCTATCATCCGTGCATCTCGTAAGAAGGACAAGGATTGGTTCCAAAGGGCGCAGTTAGAATCTAGTTTAATGCAATCCATGCAGTCAAATGAGCTTGCCACATCTGAAAGAAATAGGAATTATTTCTCTTTCGGTGAGCCCAAAGATTTTAGACTTCCGAAGGCAGATGACAGGCCAATCACCAGCACAATGCGAAATAAATTGACAGAGTCATTGCAAGATTATCTACCTGAAAGAGACGTCTCGAGTAATCAAAGCAGCGCAGAGAAAGGTCCAGGCCTTACTCTCGAAAATTTTCAGCAAGCGTTCCCTGAAAGAGATACTTCAAGGGCTGTTGCAAAGGAATCTAGATTATCTGCTATTAGAGCGAGTGATGCAATCTTTGGAGATGATCTTTCGAAAGTTTATCGGAATCGGTATTTGACGGGAATTGATGATGCATCCGATAAAAAAGGAAAGAGAGCAACTGCTATTGCTGATGAAATTGGAGAAAAAGCTCACAGATCGATTTCTCTGGGTCTTTCGGCAATCATTCAGAATGCTGATTTATCTCCAATCCGAGATCAAGAGCAGGAGAGGATAGTAAAATTTAGAGAAAGTCACAGCGAAGATCCCAAAAAGGACCCTATTAAGTACAGCAGTGCAGGATACAGAAATAAGTATTTGAATCAGAGTCAATCAACCCAACCAAATGAGTTCACGGTGCTAACGCCACACGGTGTTCTTCAGTCTTCCAACAGAAAATTCTTCTCTTCTCGAGATAGAGCGGATGGCCTTCGTAGCAGCATGGAACAATTTGACGAACAGCAAACTCGAACCACTTTACTCCCAGATTCAGCCAGAAAATCTGTTGAAGTCAAAAAGGTAGTGATGTTCTTCGATATTGCGTTTTTCTCAAAAGAATTATTGGCATAGAACGAAGCAAGGTTCCTTCATGGGTATTTTCAAGCATGGAGAATGTATTTTTTGAGACAAAGAAGAGCTCGACAAGCCGCAGAGGATATGAGGTCTCGATTTTATTTCATTTGCGTTGTTAATTGACTTCTTCTCTTCTCTAGATTGCAGAAAGAAAGAGCGATCAAAGAACATATCTTTTACATACTGAAGAATCAACTCACAATCAAAGCAATAGCGAAGAAGGATTTCATGAATGCTTATAGCTACTACGAGAGAACACTTCTGTCGAAATATTTTCACGCAATGGTATCTTATACAACTTCCCCATTTTCTCTACAAATAATGAATCCTCCAGAAACAATTTACAAAATCAATAAGAGGGCAGCGAAGGCAACGAATTGAATTTGAAAGCAATATGATACAAGATTTCACGCATAAAGTCTTTAACGCTTGGAAACGTGTTCTTGGGGAAAAGAAGCATGAGAGCATTAATGATTATACTGCTCGCTTTGTGAGAGAAAAGAACCTCACAAAAAAGGTCCTGAAAAGTTTTGTTCTGTATCTCCTCGAAAAGGTAATCTTTTGTATCAATTGCATTTTGGCATATGACGTTGTTACTTTAGAAAGAGTATCGGAGCCTTTCATTAAAATGCTACAAGATATATAAGCACAATCTAACGAAAAAGGCGTTTCAATGTATGAAAGGGTTCAAACAAATAAAGGAATTACTTGAGGACAAGAAGATTGAAGTAAAGCTTTGAATTTTCAAAGTCTATATTTATTTTGCTCAGCTACTTGAGAAATCTCTTTTCCTTTCAAGAAAGATGGCATTCAATCAGTGGAAAAGAGGGATTGAAAGTTGCATTGAAAGAAGTAAACCACAGAAACAGGCGGCTGAAATTTTTAAAAGAAGATCAAAAAGATTGCTGATCGCAAAATTAAAAGAGTATAACCAACCATATCAGGTGTAGATGACTAACCTTCCTAACTAACTAGAAATTATTGGCGAATTAACGATTTGCGAGACATGAAAAATAGAGCTTGGAACTATTATGCTTACAACACAATCAGAAAAGTGTTTTATGCGTTTAGAGAAGCCGTTTCAGTTCCAATTCATGTTTATCAAAATGCAGATGTAGCATCAAACTCAGCCATTCTGAAAATAATATTAAATACAGGTGTTTCGATACCAAATGCTGCAAGCCAAGGGCTTCGCCGGCTGGAAAAATTGGATGAATGATACCGCTTCAACAATGCCAGATCTACATGGTCGAAATGCATGGCTTGCATACATTTTCTTGAATGCTTTTCCAAAAGTCCCACTCTCGACTAGGAATCAGCACCAACAATCATCGGAACAAAATTTTACTTTCTCTAAGACTCAATTCAATCTCCAAGTAAGATCTCCTTCGATCCGTCCATGTTGTAACTTTTTTTTCAAGCTCTCAAAAACCACGTCTCCAAGAGGCATTCACGATGAATTGAAACATGCAAACTCATTTCGTACTAGCATTCATAATTTCCTTTCTCCTCATACGTCTCTCATTATCTCAGAAATCCCAAAAGTGTCATTGATCGGGCAAAATAGCAGAAAATTTCAACGACAACAAGCAGCAAACGTTTCCCTCATTTTATACATTACACAACGGATTTTCAATCAATGGAAAGAACAGACTAGGTGAATAGAAAGTTACTAGAATGTTTCCTGAACCTTCTTCATTAGCAAAACTGCTATGTTTAGAAAAGAAAAACTCGCGAAGTTTATCTCATTATATTTCCGGGCCTGGAAAGGATACTCAACTCAGCGTCAGATCAAGAAATACAACAAGGTGCTATCAACGTCAACTTTTAAAAAGAACTTCTATATGGTATTGCAGTCACCTCATCAAACCCTCTAAATTCCACTGTAGAAATTATTCGGAGGCTGGAAGCAATACACAATCCGAATGAATCAAATAAGGAAAATATATGATTCATTCGTTGCGAGAAATACGAAGTTGATGAAGAAAAATTACTTTATGGCTTTAGTTTCAAACTGTGAGGAGGCTGTGAGAGAACGCCACAATGAACAAAAAGCAAGAGAATTCAGGTTCCAAACACGCTGCAATAGACTTTTTGTTTTCTGGGCTACCTATGCGAAAAGAAAAACAATTGTAAATTTTACCTTGCAACGAGAAAGTGAATATAACGCAAATTAGGGAGAAAGAATCAAACACTCTTTTCTTAAGAGAAGAATTCAAAAGATGACTTCTTCGATTTTTCAATGTTGGAAAATGTATTCAGCCAACAAAATCGCTCAAAAGGAAATTATAGCCAAAGCGACTCTCAAAAGAAATAAAAAGCTTCTTCGTATCATTCTTCCAAGTTGGAAAAAGGCTATCCAATTGATATCGAGTCGAAGGCAGTAATCATTATTATTGTATTCCTCATTTTGACCTGCTTTAGAATTGTTGAGTTGTTGCGAATGAAGAGAGCCAAGAAATTGAGCAAGAAGATCATGAAAGTTTTTAAAGCAAACCTTCGAGAGCGTAGAATCAAAAATAATCTTATGGCACATCTGGACTCTCACCACAGCAAATTGGTAGTTGAGAGGTAAAACGAGCTACTTATGAAAAGCATCTAATAACCATGAAAAAGAACTTTCAAAGCACTAGTTGATTATGCCAGCTCAAAGCGAGCTAAACGCATGTGGGACAATGTGGCCTTTAACCGCATCAGACGCAACCACATCAAAACAGTAACCATATCATTTTAATCAGTTAGAATTGATTTTTTGTTAGTATTTTAATTGCTGGAGCAAGCAGTTTAGCCATCGTCTAGGAGTGAGGAACCTAGCACAGTTATTCGTCAATATGCAAAAAAGACTGGTGCTCAAAAACATAGCCTTGCAAACATACAAATATTATAAAATTATCCAAGTTCTCGAGCAGAGTCGAACTTATCATTGCCAACGCATACATTTTGCTGCTTTGAAGAAAATTGTCTTGTAAAATCATACACTCTCTCACGCCACTCAAAAAACTAAATAAATTAGCAAAAAGAAGTTGCTCAGACACAACTATCAGAAGCTCACAGCCGAATTAAAAGCACAAGATTTGAGAGAAAGCTACATGATATGGCGAAGATCTTACCTATTCGAAAGAAATACGCGCTACCTCCTCGCCTACACCATTATTCATATCAAAAATCAAATCCTTGCCAAATACTATAATGTCCTAAAGAGACGATGGGGCGCAAGAAAAATCGCAAAGCAGTTCACAGCACAAAAAGCAATGAAAAATGCACTAAAATGCATGAAGGGTTGGAGCAAAATAGCACATAAGAAGAAAACATTACAAAAACTGTATTCTGAAGCCCTCAAGCAAAAGAAAATGGCCTTAAAATCCGAATGCCTAAACGTAATCATTTTTCTTCCATTCAGAAAGGATAAGAATAATATCTGTACATTAGATATGGCTGCAAAGTTATGAGCAAATCAAGAGAAATAACTTGCTCTACAAAGTTCTCCTCAGAATCCAAAAACATAAATTCCTCAGGCTCTGGGTGGAAAAGTAAGTTTTCGAAACAAAACGAATGAAGTCTAATTTGTAACTCAAAAATAAAGATATAACATGACAACCGGATCAAATCTTACTTTAAGAAGATTTTTCGATGTTGCGAGAGGCTTAGGAGCCAAAGATTTAAAGGTCCAACTTAATGTTAAAAGCAAAAACTATTCGAAATTTTACAACGATCTCCAAAGAATTGACCATGGACGGTTGATTAAGCGAACCTTTTCTTCTTGGAGTCAGCACACCAAAAAGAGGATTATGGAAAATAAGATGCTGTCGAAATTGAAAGATCCAAAAAGATTCCGCAATAAGTGTTTTTACCTCTGGCTAAATGGGGCATCCAAGCGAATGCAATCATACAAATTAACAATTCAAGGAGCGAAAAAACTGCATGTTATCCAGAAAAAATACTATTTGAGATTATTGAAGGATTTTAACGCAAAATTGATGATGATAGAGTCACATCTTGAAGATTTCAGAGCAAAGAAGTTAAGGATCCTGAAATTGAAATCATTCGGAGCTTTCAAATTTTACTTGCAACAAAAAAGACTAAACACCCAAAAAAACGATAATGCGATAGGTCACTATGTGCATAAGCTTGCAAATAAGATTCTCGCCGCTTTAAAGCTCAATCGAGCCCAAAGAACCAACAGAAGACTCATCCAAGAGGATTCGCACACTTTCTGGTCATATAAGACAACAAAAAGGTCAGCCATTATCAATGGATCGAAACTAATCCGTCAACAATTATATAGGATCTTAAAGGCATGGCGTGAGTATTCAACAAAAAAGAGCACTTTGCAGCAAAAGGTCCAGGTGATTGTTCAGCAGAAGAAAGATAGCTACGGTCAACAATTGCTCCAAAATTTGAAACATCTAATTTACTCGAAAGAGTATAAAAATGTGCTCATTCCAAGAGCTATCGAGTAAATCCTAAATTGTCATCATCATCTTAATTGTCATCTGTAAGGTATAACCAAAGAAAATTATGCTTAAAGGCGTTTTTGAGCCTGAAAATGAACCAAGACAGGAGAGTGGAGCAGCTTCTCAAAATACAAAGAGCTGATGACCAATATGCGTAAGAATGAGATTAATTCCGTTGCATGATATTGAATATATCAATCTAGTCTGAATCTTATCATAAAGTCTATGCAGAGCTGGCTCAGTTATCTCGCATCAAAAAGAATTCAAAACACGAAAAGAGAGAGACTTCAGACAGTGCTATCCGCAGTTGATGGTACTGCTGCGCTAAAGGAATATTTCAACGTTTGGAGCTTCTACGCTCAAGAGTGCAAGGATTTCTTAAAAGATGCCAGGATCATGTTGATTGAGAACGCAATGGGCAGACTTTTCAAGGCCTGGAAGGCATATACAGATGAAAGAGCATTAAAGAGACAGGTTCTTAGACATACTGAACAACAGATCGCATCTAAAAGACGTAGAATCTATCTTGTCAAGTAATACTATTCATTTTCTTAATATCCGAACCCTCATCCATTAGATGGAGAAAGCAATTTAAGCTTAACCAGATCCTCTCAAATATCACTGGACCCAGCATTAATCGGGAACTGAAGCAGATACTCGACACTTGGAAGACTAACTGTCAGCTGGCTGATCAGCTAGAGATGTTCAGATATAAGATGAATAAAAATATCGCTAAGCAATGTTTCGATGCTCTGGCAAATTACTTAAAGATGAAGAAGGCAAACTTGATGAAAGCTGAGTTCCTGAGAAAACAGATGAAAAAGAAATATTTTGGAATGCTAAGAGAGGCCTACAATGATGAGATGAAAATCGTTCATTTGGTATAATAAAGATTATTTTGATAATCCTCTTATCATCGAATGTCTATCTAGACCTATAAAAAAGCAGAGAAAAATGCACATATCTGCTTCTATCTCTGGAAGAACCGGTACCTAAAACATCAAAAAGCCGAGTGGATGTATAATGCGAGGAGAATTCAACTGACAAAAAATTGCTTTGCGTAAAGATGATTGAGTTTCATATGAGTTTTTAACATTGAATTCAGCGCGTTCGTTCAAAATTGCAGCGAGAGCTTATGGGCCAAAAATACCTTATCCAAATGGCTACATATGAGGATTGCTCATGAAGACGCAATAGTTCTCTCACAATTCTTAAAATGGAGACAAATCGCGAGAGAAGAAACTGCCCTTTCCCAGAAATTTGAAGTTGTACAAAATAAAAATGTTTCCAATTTAGTCCTACGAAGTTTCGAAGCATGGACTCAATATTCTAACACTCGCAAGCATTTCAGACTCGTATTATAAAATATAACGAACATTTTTCACAGTGTGTAAATAGAGTTTACAAGTACTTGACGAAGTTGCTGAAATTTGCGAGTTAAAATACATGGGCTCCAAGTACCTTAGAAGGTGGAGACGAAAGACGTTTCAGATTTCCTCCAAGAGCAAGGCTGCTAGCGTGATTGCTACGACCATCTCGAAAGCATTCCAACCTTTAACAAAGTTAAAGAATGCTGTTTCATTCGCAGCGTTTGCTGAAAGCTTTGAGCATAAGGTAACCAACAATTTTTATTCTACGTCTAAACGGTGATGTATATTGTTAGTTGATCGGCTACAAATCGAAGCTCCAGAAGCAATGGGGACTTAATGCACTCCTGCAGAATTCACATTATATCACCAGTCTCACATCAAAAGCTGATGATTTTACATTCATCGCCAATTTGCAGCTTCAGAGGCAAATGTATCCTACATCAAAGATGAAAAATCAATTCTAATCCATTGAAATTATTATGAAGCCTCAAGCAATTTAAAAGTTACGTGAACCAACGCAGAGAGAAAAAATTCCTTCTAAAGAAGGCCTTAATTTTCCAAGAATCAATGTAAAATAATTTTCATTATCATAGATGATTTATTAATGAGTAGAAATGAACAGCGCCGAGCAGTAATATTCCAAGAGTGGCTTAAATTCACAACCCAGAATGAGGAGTCATTAAACGCCAAAATTGATGCCTGCATGTACCGAATATTGAAGAATCGTGTATCGACATTCTTCCAAAAGTTGCGAGGTACCAAATCCGACCTATCTGAAATATCAAAAATTTTTTCTCAGAGCAAACTATAAAAAGGCAAGAACTTGAGGAAAAAGTGGATCCTAGCAACCCTCTATTCAAGAAGTTCATTGAGAATAAAGTGAGACGCATGTTGCAAAGTTCCTTTGAGAAATTTAAAATTTTCCTAGAAGACAGGTATTAGTCAAGTTTTCTTCACTCACATCACAAACTGATTAAAATAGGAGAAGAACCAAAGACATTAAAAATCGTATTATTGCTAGAAACCAAGCTATGGCGAATCGTCGACTGCTCTCGCTTTATTTCAAAGCAATGAAATCACTTTACTATCAAACTAAGGTTCGGTCGGTTCGTTCAAAACTCTACTCAATATTTACGTCTTGGAAAATGTTTGCCAGAGAGAAAGTCTTATTAAAAAGATATTTGAAAGAGAGCAATCTCAACGAGAATTTGGCGTACACACCAACCACTACTGTTCATGCGCTGAGAAGCCGTAGCAGAGATGATGTGCGAGCTCCTCTTGAAAGTATCTCAATTTCTCCTCACAGATCGAACAGTCTGAGCAATCAACTCAGCATATCTCCAAGCCCATTCAACTCAAGTGGAAAAAAAGGCAAATTAGCATACTCACAGTTGAAATGTTAACAAAATGAAAATGTGTATTTTTTGTATTTTTATTGCTCAATTTATAGAATTAAAAATATATTTATTCTGACGTCAGGTGAATTTACTGGATTATATTCAATAAATCGTGCGTTCTTATTATTTGTAGACAAATCTGTAACCATGCCAAACTTTTTCCCAACTTTCAAAATAATACCAACGAACTTTTATTCTTCAAAAACGCAAGATATAACAATTTGGACAAAGAGTGTTTTGAAATTTTTCCGCCCTGTTAAGGTTTCGTGGTCACTATCATAGAAAAAATGAGAAGCTTTATAGAGTTAAGCTAAATCTTATTTTCTCGTATTTGTGGAGAAACATAAGATTTCGAAGAAATCCATGAATTAAATGAATCGATACACTTAAGAAGAAAGGAGACTAAACTTTGCTGCTATTAAGAGATTTGCCTCTAAGAACTGAACTTCCACTAAATTTTTGTTTTGGAATCTGTGATACATTCTCGGAGTTCGTTTTAGTTTTTTGAAGTATTGTACTTAGAGCATCCAGAGAAGATTTTCTTAGTGGCATTTTGCAAATGGGAGTAGATGGCTTCGATGAGTTCCTGAAACCGGTGTGAGTTAATCTCATATTCGTCGTTGAGTTGTTCGAGAGCTTCAAATTTGCAACATGGTAATTTACGATTGACGGATCATTCGGGCTCAATTTCATCTTTGTATTTTTCTGGTCTGTAACGCCTAAAAATTTCGAATTGACTCCGGAACCTTTCGCAAAATTCGAAGGGGAAACCCCTGCCGATCTGAGCATTGGACTAAAAGCTTCCAGCTCAACAGAATTTTGCCTTGAATGAAGCTTGAAAGGCGTTTTTGGCGATGATACATTGATATTTGATGGCGATTGACTTGCGCTTTGGAGGTCTTGGATTACAAACTTTTGAGTCAGAGGCGAACCAGCTTCGGTGTTGGCTTCTAATGAAGATGTTACTTTCCTCAAGAATTGGTTGAAAGCGTTTCGCTCAGATTGATCCAGAAACATGGGATGATGCTTTTTCGAGACATCGCTATTTAAATTTCGGATAGTTAATCTTTTTTTAATAGCTTCCTGTTCTTTTTCTATATTAGTCCTCGCTCCAAAATCGAATCTTTGCAAGCCGTGGTTACTTACCCGATTCAAACTTTGTAGCTCCTCAAGTTTTTCATCGATTTTTTGTTCGTGCTCGGTGATTAGTTCAACAGATTTTGATCTCGCTCCTCCACTTTCTCGAATAATATAATTCCTTTTGTTCACCAACTTCCTCAGAGGAATGGCGTAGGCTTTGGGATTCAGCTCATCAGCAACAATCAAATTTCTCAGATATTCGGGGTCAATTTGGTGTTCAATGGCCTCCTTGTTCGCAGAATAGGGAGCATCAAAACGTTGGATTACCGTTGTTGACTGGGACTTAGCAATTGAATCACCTTTCCCAAAATGCTTACTACTTGATCTGTAAAACTTCAAATGAGAATTCGGTTTTTCGGGTGTTCTTAAAGGAGAGGCATCCTCCAAATGTAATAGTTGCTCGTTAGAATTCTGTTTCAGGCTTTGAGTTGAATTTAACTGAAATGTAAAAGCCCCTTCATAATGAGTCAGAGGGCTAGGAGATGCTGGGTGTAAAAAAGATTGGAGCTCAGAGCTTTGCCTCTGAATCGATGCATTAGCTTCGGAGGCTCCATAGTTAGTCTGCCCTCCTGATGATTTCGCTCTATTTTTGCTTACAGGACTTTTTTGAGCGATTTCAGACATTAAAATATGGTACTCTTTGACAGGTTTCTTTCGTCTACAACAAAAGCAATAGCTTGTAAATGATAGAAAGATAAACTGAGTTACTCGTTAATGAGATCATTTCTGATTCCAAATGGATTTCTCGCATGTAGCAACGCATTTTCTTGTTCGCTTACGACTTCAGGATGTAAACTCACTCCTTCGAACTTCTCTTTTGATTCTTTGATTTTAACTGAATTGTAGAAAGAAGATTTAGCACCCTCCCTCAAAATTTTGTCTAAGGGATGAGGCTCTGAAAGAATTGAATCCCTCAACAAAGTTTTGGTTTTTGACTGCTCTTGCAGCCCTTCAACTCTTTGATCTCGAAATTTGAGTTTTTGAATATATAATTCTCGGAGTTGTTGCAATGTTTCTTTGGGAAATCTGACCTTAAATATTTCCACATTTGTTTTATACAAAACAGCATCATAACTTTTGATCTAGACAGTAGTATTAAAAAAGTTTTGTTAGATTATTCTATTCTATTGAAATATGTGGTTTTACCTTTACTGTATACTTATATTGCTTCGTAGATCCAAACAAAAGCTCATCTCCAATAAACGACCCAGGTCCAACGGTTGTCAAAGGGCACTTATCAAGAGGTCCTTCCTTCTCTTCTTGAGTTTTTTCCACTGTACAGAAACCTTCAGCTAAAATATAGATTTGATCTCCAATTTGCCCTTCTCTTACAACCTCCATTCCCTTTTTCAGGTGCAAATTCTTAAAACTATACAGATAATCTTGCAAAATAGCATTTGATCTTATTTTCTCAACCGCTGGTATGACTTCTTTGAGAAAGACGAGCTTGTCTTTATTCCCTTTCTGAAAACTTTGAGCAATAGAGACGAAATGCTTCTTAGATAGTGTAATGAATTGAGAGTCAGTGTTTGTGATGATAGTGGCATTCCTTTTCCGAAAACTATGGAGTAAAGCCGCTTCTCCAAATGCTTCCCCACTGCGGAGGACTTTGAGGACATTTCCATGCATTGAAATCAAATTATTTAATCTCTCCTGAAAATCATCTTCTTTGGGTATATTATCACGATCATCATCGCCGAAGAGAGCCTGGCTTTCAGTCTTATTGCCTTTCTGGTATCTTGGGAACACAGAGATATTCATGGCTTTAGAAATTGGTTTTAACAGTTTTGACCCAATTTCTTTCTCTTTTAGGTTTGAGCTCAAAGACTGAGCTCTTTCTCGGAGAGATAAAAATAACAAATTTAGAGAATCAGGTAAACCATATTTCAACGTTCCTTCCAAATGATCATCTTCATTATTAATATTTTCTCGTTCGAAAATGCTCATTGCATCATGCTTGACTACACTGCATTCTCCAGACAGCAGAATATAGAACTTCTCGTTGGAACGGTCACCTTCCCTTATAACAATATTGGCAGCTGGTATAGTCTCCAGTTGAAATTGCTTGACTGTCTATGGAAAAAAAACCTAAATTATCCTCAAAATATCTCATAGTTGAACCTCAAGGAAAGCTGCATCTTCAGAAAAGGTAGGGTGTTCTCTAGCGAAAGGAACAAAAAAGGAGAAGTTTCTGATCACTTCAGCAATATACTGACCTTATTGTCAAGCAAAAGGAAAAAAAGTAAATTAGTTTACTCTCGCCCCCAGCTCAGTCATCTCCGGCTTTTTAAGAATTGCGGATATTGTGTCAGCGTATTTCAAATCCTTTTAAATCCCTCAATATCATCGGAGGTTAAATAGTATGAGCATACTTGTTGATCTGCTTCTTTCGAGTTTAGGTCTAATCTTGATTTAGTGGAAACGTTTTTTCCTCGAGACCTTTGATAAGAAGTCGCAGCCCTAAGATTGTGATAGGCTTCTCCTGAGAAAGGTTTCATTTTGTAGTCAAAAAGCACAATAAATGCTATATATTTTATGGCGCTTAAATAAAGCGATGACTGAGCCTCCAATAGCTTAGAGAGGTTTAATTTACAACTTTCGAGCTATGAAAATTTGCTCTTCGAAAGCAAACAGCTCCATATATTTTGTGTTAGATTTACTTCGTAATTGTTAAAGAAGCGGATGCAAATTTTGTTCGAGTTTAGTGAAAATATCAATTCTACAAAATCAAAAATTTTGAGCTGACAATGGTTTCTTTCCTTAAATACTGCCTCCTCCTCTCAGTATACGGTGGAATCACTTACTTAGCGTTTAAAGCCAAATCGGACAGTTTATTACTTTGAATTTAAGACAATTGGACCATAAATAATCCCAAAGATCAGGTCTAAAGAAGCAATAAGAATTCCATTTAATATTAACTTTAAGCAAAATTAGACAACGCACATTTCAAGTCAAGTGGTATTCAGTTTGAGTACCTCAAAGATCGAATTTATCAAGGCAAGAGCATCATTGATACCTGGAATCGAAATTGTTGTAAGCTTAAATACAGTTCAAAATTATTGGGTGTGAACAACAGACCATTTATTCAGCCTTAGATATCTCTTCCAGTCTTTTGTCGTGCTTAGAGTTCAAAGCCTTTTCGGCTTTATAAGCTCCAACCCCTGCTGCAACACCTCCGATTACTCCTCCTAATAACCATCCAACGCCTGTAGTCACCCATTTTACGACCTTAAGCCTCCTTTTGCGACTGATTTGAGCAGCTTCTTTGAGTTCTTGGGCAGCTATTTGCGCGTTCCTGATAGTTTTTTCTGAATTCTTATCAATTTCATTAATTTTCTCTTCTTGATCATAGAGATTAACAGATGTCGCATTTGTTATATCTATAGTAGCTTGTTTAATTGCTTTAATTTCTTTTAATGTATCGAGTTCCCTCTTTCTTTCTTCATCAGGGTCAAACTCGATCTGTGTGAGAAGATTTTCATCGATCTTTTGTTTCGCCTCTTTCTTTGAAGCCTTGTTTACTGGTGATGATTCTTCTTCCTTTTCATTCAAAGTGCTCATCAGGTTTTCAAAGTACTCTTTTAGTGGGAGAATGTCTCTCGAATTTCGATTACCAATGGATTCAAATTCAGATTTGATAAGTTCAGCGAAAGCTTTTATTTTTGATAGGATTTCTTTGCGATCACCAGGATCTTTTTGTGAGTGGTATTGTTGTACCTGGAATTCGAAACACTGTAAATGTTCACTTATTTTCTTTCTTTGCATCTGTACTCTTTGATCCTCCTAATTTTTAATATAAATTTTTGTTGATGATACCGAAATCTGACATAGTGCTAAATTTCTTCGAGTGTTTTAGTAGGTTTGCTGATTCTCTCAGAAGATGGTGTCATCCAGCCTCTGGAAACATTGGAAGAATAGGAAAGCAAGCAAAACGCTCTTAAATGGATCAAGTAGAGGAAAAATTTATACTAAGTTTTGAATCTAAGCAAAAAAATCAAAGTACTCTATTCCAATCTTTTGAAACTTATTAAGTAAAATTTTTTTTCAGAATCTTTCGAAAGTTACAAGCAGCTCTATATATATATCAGTGCAATTGAAATTTTTGAATAAAAACCACTCCAAAGAAGTTAACACACATACATGTATAAGTCTGAATATCTTCAAAGTTATCTGATATTATCGATCATGACTAATTTATAATGAGCCTGATAAAATTTGGTTTCGAAAGAGCGAAATCTAAGGGATATAAACACACTCTCACTGGATTGGTCTGTATCATAAGCTCTTCTTGATGATCATTCAACATCCTCTCTGACTTTCCAAATACTTGAGAAATTCTCCCTCCTAACGAAATATTCATTGACGTTCATAAGGGGGTCATGGATGAAAGATGATGGCGATAATGTGAAGCATCTTGATACATTAAACATTAGGAAAGACATTCTAACACCATTTGGAAATAATTTACTTTAATTCTCTGAACAGCTGCCAATTTTTCGAGGATTGATGACGTAATGTAGATTTGTAAAAGCTTGAAGGAGAGAGCATCATTTCGATCGCAAATTAGTTGTGAAAGACAACGGTGCGGGAACCAATTATTGCCAAGAATGTGACAACTTTCTGCGTTATTGAGCAGGTTGGTACACACTTTCATTTCGGATTATGTTCGTTGAATTCACAGATGCAAGAAAAAAAACTAATAAGCTTTCACTTTCATCATTGCTTACAAAATGATGAGAGTAAGACAACACATAGTATCTAAAAAGATTTGATACTACAATGATATATTTAAACATTTAGCAGTGTGGCAACGAAGTTGCTAAACTCATTAATTCCATGAATTATAATTCAAATTAAATAGATCCAATTTCTTATACTTTGCATATCTTTCCAGAATGCCAAGAACAACATCCAAAGCCGCTGCTTCTAAAACATCTGGTAAAAAGGGCAAAAAAGAAGCAGAACCAGAGAAGGAAGTCAAAGAACCGATCTTTGAGTCTGGGCAGATTTTCATCGTTGCTGCAGATGACAGTCCTGAAGAAACGTTCCACATTGTGGCAGTAATTTCAAATTATCTTTCCAGACGGGCCATTAATAGAAATCATCTGTTTCTCTAGATTGAAGAAGAAGTCTATGAAGACTCAGAAACAGTGAAAGCGAAAGTTTTCACGAAGAAAGCCGCCACCAAGCAAGAAGTTTCCTATCAGTTTGATGGTGATGCGAAGGATATGAAAGTCTCGGAGCTCATTACCGAAGCAGTTGGAGCGAAGCTGGTCCCAAAATCTACCAAAAAGTCAAAGAGTAAAGGAGCTAGCGATAACGATCAAGTTACTCTGCCGATTGGTAGTTACAACAAATATCGCCTGCTTGCCAAGAACTTCATGAGTAAGACCCCGATTATTGACATTGAAACTGATAAATTTAGAACTGTCCTCTGCTGCTGGAAAAGCAACAGAAAGCAAAAAAGAAGATGAAGAAGAAGATAAGGAAGAGGAAGAGGAGGAAGAAGAGGAAGAAGAGGAGAAACCAAAGAGAGGAAGAGGAAAGAAAGTTGTTGGCAAGAAAGCTGCTCCAGCTAAACCAGCCAAGAAAGGCAAAAAGGGAAAGAAAGACATTGTAGAAGAGGAAGATGAAGATGAAGAAAAGGGTGAAGACGATGAAGAAGAAGAGGAAGAGGCTCCAGCAAAGAAATCTGGTCAAAAGAGAGGGCGACCTAAGAAGAAAGCTGAAGAAGAAGATGAAGGCGAGGAAGGCGAAGAAGATGAGGAAAAAGCCACGAAGACTGTCAAGAAGCAGAAACAGAGTGGCAAGAAAAGCGCGAAAACGAAGGAAAAGGAACTCGATGAGGAAGAAGGAAGTGAAGACGAAGGGAAGAAAAAAGTCAAGAAGCCACGCAAGACCAAGAAGCCTACAAAATACAAAAAAGGCAAATTCAACCCGGCTGTTGAAGAGATAGCTATCACCCCACAACTTGAGGACCCTTCAGATGAGGTCATTGACTACAAGTCTACCAAATCAAACAACCGTAACATTATCAGAGCAGCTTATACAAAGAACCACACTCTATTAAAGAAAGTTTTCACAAGTGGTAAGCTCTCGACATTCTTTGATGTATGGGGAGCAGAAAACGACATTTCAGCGCCAGAACTTATCTTCAGAAATAAAGACAAAAAAGCTTTGGAAATTTTCTTAGACTCATACCAAGATGTGAATACTCGTAGAGCATCAGCCCCGCAATGTTTCCTTCGTGAAATCGACACCGGGTATAATAGCATATATACCTTTGGTGTGAAAGTCCGAAAAGTCGGTATGGCTAGAGGAGGAAGAGAAGGCAACAATGCCTTTGTTGGTGATATCCACGAACCCGACCAATGGGGACAACGCTTCTTTGAAAAGATCTCTGTGACAGATGTTGATCCTAGCATGGTCGATATCCTTCAAGCCAAACTCGGTACATTTATTCAAATTTACTTGTTGGTTTATTGATTGATTTATAGGACATTATGGCAATCTTCTCGCCGAACACGTTCATCTTGCTGTGAAATCAGGAAACAGAGATCTCGCACTGCACATCATCACTCAACTCAATAAGCAAGGAGGGTATGGCTTTACCGAAGTACATGAACATGCGCTCAAAGCCACCAGTGCCAAGGATTTGCCCCAAATTAAGAGGGTTTCCGTTACTAAGAAAACTGTGGGTAAACTGATTACTCCTCTTTTCTGCGCTTGTATCAATCCTAATGGTGCTGTGCTTGAGAAGTTCCTCGAAATCTGTCCAGAATACACCTTCCCTGATGAAACTCTACGAAAGCCCGTCCACTATGCAGCTGCTTGTTCTGGAACAGGACCCCTTGAGGTCCTTACTAAGAAGGGAGTTGATATGCGTGAGGGAGATCAACTCGGAATCACTCCTTTGATGATAGCAGCTATTTACGGAAGAGCTAAGAATGTTCGCTTCTTACTCGAAAAAGAAGAGAGATCTAACGTCAACGCCAAGAACAAAGAGGGTATGATGGCAATCCATCTTGCTGCTATGATGGGCCACACTGACTGCATCAAGGAACTCCTGAAGAAGGACGCTTTGATCAACGCACCAGGACGATTCAGAATGACTCCTCTTATACTCGCTGCAGCTTATGGCCATTTAGATACTGTCAAGTATCTTCTTGAGAATAAAGCTAAAATTCTTGCTAAGGACAAACTGAAGAGGACTGCATTGACCATGGCAGTAAAGAATGGCAATGCCAAAATTGTTAGTTATCTCCTTGCAAAGTAAGCCATTGAGAAAAAATTTTTTCTAATATAATTAATCATTATATAGTGGAGCAGATTACGCCCAGCCTGACTCTTCCAATAACTATCCTATTCACTACGCCGCTGCTTACGGCTGGACGGATTGCATTGATTTGCTCATCAAGGCAGGTGCTGATCAGAACGCAAACAACTCTTACAACGTATAACGAATGATTTTAATATCATGGCTCAGACAAATTTATTTCGTTAGTTAACACCTCTGACAGTGGCAATGCTCAAAAATCGGTACGATTGCGTGAAAACTTTGATTGATCTCAAAGATACCGATGTTAACTGCAAAGACGATCGAGGACGCTCGCTTGTCAGTTGTGTCCTCGAGAACCTAAATGATCAGAGTTTCGAGACCATTTCTTTCTTGCTGAGGGAAAAGAAAGCCGATGTCAACCTCCCTGACAAAGATGGGTGGGGTCCACTGCATTTTGCTTGCCAAAAAACGAAGACAGGGTACACTCAACCCAGATATAATCGTCACAATTATTACGGTGGTGGCGGGTATTTCGGCGGATATGATCAGCCTCAAACTGCCATTGCCAATGAAGAAGAAGAAAATCGCCAGAACGCATACCTTAGACTCATCGTAAGCACTAACGATCGATTTCTTTCAAATTAAAAAATTCCGAAATTAGTTGCAGCTCGTGAGATTGTTGCTCGAGAATGGCGCTGACATCAACGCAAAAACAAACAAGGGAGAAACTCCTTTCCAGATTGCTCTTAGTTGTCGAAACTATGAAACAATAAATGTGCTCTTAGAGAATAAAGGTAAAATAAAATCCAAATATTCTCTTTGCTGATATGGAAAAACTAGCATTGTCTTTGACTGAGATTGATAACACTGATTCAGGAATATATCATCATTTAGCGCCAGTCATCACAAATTCTCAAGGATTGCAACTCTTTGAAAACATTTCTAAGATAGTTGGAACAGAAAAGGACCTCTACAAACTTGTCAACTTCAATGGATTCACTCCTATTTTGCTGTACATTCAAGAATTCGCTAGTCGTGCTGAAACGGTGTACAATGAATATAAGAACAATATCATCCAGAATTACATTGTGCTTCATGCAGCAAAACGCCCTCAACAGCCACAACAGCTGCAAAACCCTTTCATGGCTGCTGGAATCAACCCGAACCGATACGGTACTCACAACTATCTCTCTCCTCAAGAAACTGCTAAGCTTGAGATTGAAGCTGAAAAAGAATTCCAGAATTTCATTAGCAAATTCTTAGAGACGATACAAGTTCTAGTCGCGTTTGGCGCTGACCTTGGTGACAAGGTTCAAAAATTAAAACAGTACAGAGCTCTACCAGATATAGTCGAAAAACCTCAAAAAGAAAGTATTGAAGAAGAACAGAACGCTGATAGTATGGACATAGAATCGGCGCTGCCTTCAATACAATCGACTAGTAGCATGGGCATGCTTGGTTCTGGAGGAGGATTCGGTGGTGGCTTCGGTACTGGAGGAGGATTTGGTGGTGGCTTCGGTACTGGAGGAGGATTTGGCGGAGGCTTGTTGGGTAGAGGTAGAGGTGGCGGAAACTTGCTTGGTGGACGACAACAGCCTAGAGCTGCTGGCCCTGTTGGTCAGCCGAAAGAATCAGACCATTATGGACCTCAAGGAAAACAAACTGCTCTTCATTTGATTATGAGTTATCCGCATGCGAGACTTGTTTCCTTGCTCCTTGAATGCGGACGAATTGATGTCAACCATCAAGACGTATTTCAGTACACTGCCTTGAACCTTCTCATCAACAACTTCAATCCTCAGCCGTAATATTCCTTTCGCTGGCTTGTTTTACTGATTTTTTCCTCTTAGTCAACTGCATATCAACCACATGGAAACTCTCAACTCATTACTCAATGCAAAAGCCGACCCCAACCTCGGAAAAGACTTGCCAATTTATAAAGCCATAACTTCTTCCAATTTCGAGTTGGCAAAAATTCTTCTGAAGCATGGAGCTAATCTCAATGTGGTCAATAATAAAAAGGATACTCCTCTGATTTATTGGATTCGACAGAACCACATCCAGGTACCAAGTTTACTATTACTTAGGCTAAATAACTCGCATTTGCTAGAACGTCAAAATGCTGATTGACATGGGAGCCGACGTGAAACTTGCTGACTACAGCGGCGCCACCCCATTGCATCATGCAGTTGTTCGATCCTCTTCCAGCACTGATACCTCTTTTGTCATGGAAAGGCTGCTACTCGACAAGGGAGCAGATATCAATGCTAAAGACAAAAATTTGAGAACGCCTCTTCATTTTGCATTTGTTGGAGCAGAAGATTCCTACGCTAGACCAAGGAACATCGATCCTGTGGAGACTGTGACAAGTCTACTCGGTATCCCCGAATGCGACCATGCAGCTAGAGGTTACTCATCTGATGATTACGCTTCCCCTAACACTAAATATTAGATAAGTGGAATGATACCCCCTTACATTACTCTGCTCAAAGTGGAGCAACAATATGCACGATTTATCTTCTCAACAGAGGAGCAGAAAAAGATGCTAAGGATGTGGATGGCAACACTCCCCTCGCTTTGGCTATGAAATCCAACTTATCAAGTATAATCGCAACTATTTTTGCCTGATCTAATGCTGGATTGTAACTTGAATAGATTTGAGCATAACCCTTATTCAACAAGACGCAGTCGTTACCAATATGATCCATGGAAGCACTCGTGAAGGAGTAGGAGCCAGAAATCGCAAAGAATCTATGTTTACAGCTGCTCTCAAACAAAAATGGCAAGGAGTTAGCTATCTTCTCATTCAGAAAGGATACCCTTTAATGAATGCAATTCAAGATGCTATCAACGAAAACCAGTTCAAATATGTGATTACTCTGCTTTCTAAAGTCTCTGATCATGAACAAATCCGCCAACCCAATGAACAGGGACAAAATCTTTTCCATAGTTTCGCTCAAAGAGGATCTGGAGCACCATCAGAAGTCTACATCGAAATTATTGATGAACTTTTGAAATATAAAGTTGACGTGAAAGCCATCGACAAAGCTGGAAGAACGCCTCTACATTATGCAGCTGAAAAGAAATTCCATTATCTGATGAGAAAGCTGATCGATAATGGTTGTGATCCAAACCATGTGGATAATAGCAAACATACTGCATTCTCGATTCTCCTTACTCGTTGGGGAGTAACTGAACAAGACTTAAATACATACAAGCATCTTGGACTTGATTTCAAGGTGAAATTCCCTACCACGATTAAGGAAAGAACTCAAGAAGTCAATGCATTGCTCTATCTCCTTGCTAATGGCAACCGAAATTTACCAATATTTAAGCGACTCGTTGATGAAGGTGTCAGCGTTAATGAAACTGATGATGATGGCTATACTCCAATCATCTATGCAATCAAAGAAAATGCGACTAAACTCTTTAAGTTCTTATTGGCTTTGCCTGGCACAGACACAAAACAGAAGGACAAGCAAGGAAAAACGCCTGTCCATCACGTTGTTAATCCACTACCATATGGTTCATACGAAAATACCAAAATCCTCGAAGCTCTGGCTAAAGCAGGTTTCGACCTTAATGAAAAGGATAATGATGGAAAGCCACCAATTTATTATGCCTTTTTGCAAGATTCAGGACGAATGGTCGACAAATTGAAGGAACTTGGAGCCGAAGGGGCCCGTCCAATGAACTTAAAACGTCAAGCTACTTCCGTAATTGCCGAGTATGACTGGCCAAAAGAGGAAGTAGACTACGAAACGGATGCAGAAAAGTTCCTTGAGAAAGCCCAAGAGCATGAGAAAATGGTAATTGAGGAGGAGAAAGAGAAGCCTGATCCAAACGCTGGAGTCAGCGATCAGCTCGAAGTTGTGTACGATGAAAAGCTCGGTCCATACAGCTTAACAATGACCAAAGTTGATGTGAAGGTTGGAGGCTACGGTGAGTATTTGTTTTATGTGATGCAAGTCCTCCATGAAAAGAATCGAAACTGCTACATTTTGTTCACAAGATGGGGCAGAATTGGAGAAACTGGAGCTTATCAGCAGACACCATTCGGAACCAAAGAAGAATGCATTGCTGAATTCAACAAAATATTCAAAGATAAGAGCGGAAATCTCTGGGAAGATAAAGATAACTTCCAAAAAGTACCTCGCAAATATCAATTGTTGAAGTTCGAAAGAAGAATAAAACACACTGACTACCTGAAACCCTTCAATCTCACAGATCCAACACTTCCTCTCAGTGACCTTGATCCAGCAACAAAGATACTCATCCAGGGTATCACGAGTATAAAAATGTATAAGAAGACGTTCAATGAGTACCACATTGATACTCGATTCTTACCTCTTGCTTCATTGACGAAGCCACTCCTTATGGAAGCTAAACAAGTGTTGTCTGATATCTCTGATTTGTTAGACGAGCTCGAGAGAGTTAAAGGCACCACTACGGCCACAATGGATGTAAGATATTTCTTATTATAGCACATTCTTCATCACTTTGGTTGATTGTTTAGCTGGCAGAAATGCAGAGAATTAGAGAAGAGCTCAGTGATAAAACCAGTCGATTCTATGAATTGCTTCCGAGCACCCAATATCACAACCAGCCGATTACACCAATTAGCAACAAAAACGAGCTTAAAAATAAAATAGAAATGATTGAAAATCTGCTTGATATCGAAATCTCATTGAAAGTTATCCTGGGTAATTTACTTTAATTCTCACTCCGCTATAAATTTCCGATTCAAATAGGTGCCTACAATCGTACTCAAGAGCTTAATCCTTTAGATTATTGCTACAGCGCTCTGAATATCAAATTAATGCCATTACCTAGAGAACATCCAGAGTATCAAATCATAAGACAGTACATTAAGAATGGATATCCTGGATTCCACGATGGTTTCATTCAAAATATCTTCGCTCTCGAACGCAAGGGAGAGACTCAAAGAATCAAGCAATGGTCACACTTGAAGAACAATATGCTACTTTGGCACGGTTCCAGAGCTTCAAATTTCATGGGTATCCTCAATCAAGGGCTCAGAATTGCTCCACCAGAGGCCCCCACCACAGGCTATATGTTCGGAAAAGGAGTGTACTTCGCTGATACATTCCAGAAGAGTTACGGATACTGTGGAGATACAGCCTATGACGAAGAAAATAAGAAATCATATGCCTTGCTTCTTCTTTGCGAAGTCGCTCTTGGAGAAATGATGGAGCTTACGCATGCTCAGTACATCACTGAATTGCCAAGTATCTCAAAAGATTTTCTGTGTTCTCTAATCTCATATATCAATAGGTCCATACAAGTCTGTTAAAGGATTGGGTCGAACTGGTCCTAACTTCAAGCAAAGTGTTATTCTTGCCAATGGAGCCCAAGTACCTTGCGGCAGACACAAAAACTACAAATTCAATCCTCAAATTAATCCTCGAACGCTGAATTACAACGAGTACATCGTTTATGATACCAGTCAAATTAAGATGAGATACATTGTCCAGGTAATAGAGCCTTTGAAAAAAAAAAGTTAATATTTTTTAAATCACAAGGTATCCCGATAATACAAAGAATATCCTGTCTCGCCAAAGCCTGGAACGTATAGGAATTAATGAAAATATTATTCGGTTATTCATCATGATATCCTTATATATGAAGTAACTAGAAACTAATATGAACTCAAGATCACAAATTTATCATGAAATCATTAACAAATATTCAAAAAAAAAATTTCTTAACAATTGGTGTTGATAACCAGGCGAGCAGAATAAAAATATAAGCTCCTACAATTAAATCGGCATCCATCCCACCATTGGAATTAAATAAATACGCTTGCTCAAGTCAGTACTAATTATTAGGAACTCTCAAGCTTGATTTCTGAATAATTGTAGTTTTAAGCTGAAATAGGTTTTACACAAGTTAGGAAATCTCAAGAGTTGTGGTTTCTAACATGAATTTTTTAGATTTTCAGACACTTGTGGAAATTTTTAACCTAATGCTGATAATTTAATGAAGAAATTTTGACATCTCTAACTCATACACAATGATTAGGCAGAACTTTGCGAAAAATTGTACAAAAAGTACTTAGCCTGCTCTTTATTATTCGATTTTTCTGAGAGCTAAATATTATTGCTCGTAGGTGAGATATCTCCCGTAATCAATGAAATCTAATTGCCAAATGGACGATACTCTGCTTCATCGCCGTGAAGGCTATCTTCGTCTGATGCTCTTCTCATGCTTCGTGATCCAATGGTTAGTTGTCTGGGGATTAGACACCAAATAGCGTACACTAATGGGACAGCTAGCATTCCAAATATCAATGGTGAAGTTGTCAGACCATAAGCGATTAAAATAGCCGCAAAGAGAACATGCTCTGAAAGACACGTTTTCTGCTCTGGAGACCATAGCAAGATAATACCCCTTATCAACCAAAAGAAGTTGAATGGCACATAACCCAGTCCATATATTGCGGTGACACCCCTTGCAAGCTTCGAGTCTTTCATGTTAGTGCCCCTTTTGAGATATATCAGCATGATAATTAGAGTAAGAACTTGGAAGAAAGCAAGATTCCCGAAAAGGACAGTATAGTAATTCAAAGTGGCTTCGCAGTCTTTTCTCAAATAGTGATACATGAATCCTCCAAAAGCACCAAATGTGCCCGTAATTATCCCCCACACAAGCCACACAGAATCCTTAGATAATCGAAACATATCGATAAACTCAAGCCATCTTTGCAAGAGGACAATCGTCGTGGTTCCATTCACCATAGTTAAGATACTCGCGAGAATGCTAATATACTTTCCATAGTAATTATCCAAGCACATCGTGTCATCAAACCAGAGCGTGAGCATCCGAGACGTGTTAATTCCGTTCACCAGAGTCAGCAAGAACCCGCTGAGCATAGCGAAAAATGACAAGCCGACTCCTTCTTCTGTTAAAGTCTTTTTTCCTAACTTTGAGAAATATTTCAAGATGGCTGACGCAAATGGCACTAATAAAGAGAGACCAACGCAACAGATGATAATTCGGTCACCACTATCACAGGTAGACAGGTTCAGCAAAGTTGGAATTACAGGCCAATTGATAATGGTAAGCGATACAATTAAGAGCAGAAGCTTATAGATTAACCTCATCTCAAGATACTCCTTAATTTAAAGTAATTATTGGAAAAAAGAAAAAATCCGAAAGTTTATTCTCTTGCATATCTTTCAAGCTGCCAAATGTGGAATTGTCAAAAGCGAAATTCCCAAAAAGCAAGGCATTTGAAAGCGTTGTTGGAAGAGGATACTCGCAGGCCTTGAATCTAATTTGAAATTAAAAATGAGTCATTAACGCAATCGTTTCCGACAGCTCAAAAATACAAAGCGTCGGCAACTAAATACCTCGATTTGTATCTGCAAAGAATTGCTGGCTGTCAGCCCTTGAAGAAGCCTGAATATTATTTCCTTTTTGCCAGCTTGATCATTGGTAAATAAAGCATGTTTACACGTATCAAATTTACGCACTACCATGGTACAAAATACTATTTTACAATGCATCATTAGAAGGGTGCACTTAAATTCGGAAATGAAGATATAGCTATGCTGCTTAGAGGATCAAAATTGCATCTCGACTTGACTGAAATCCAAGGAGAAAAACTAAATGAACTTTTTCTGAAAAGTATGGGTGTTAATGTGGGAAAACCTCCAGCCGTTGCGGACATATTCAAAAAATTTAAAAAGGGAAATTTGGGTAAAAACCTCGAAAAAGTATCTCAGACGAAGGCGGCTCTAGACTTTTTCAGAGAGCATATCAAAGCCGACGTAACTCTTATTGCAAGAGTTAAGAAGAGAGTTGTCACTGCTAGCATAAAGATTCATGGTGTCAAAGAAGTCGTTGACGACATACTAGAGGATAATTAAGACCTTTCTCTCTTAACAGAGAGTAGGCATATAATCTTCTTAAAAAATGGTCTCTTTATGATTTTGCAAAGGCTGTGTTTCAATGAATTAATATAACAATATAACTAGAACTACATTGCTTCATAAAAAGACTAACATTCCTCACATGATCCTTTGCTTTTCACAAATCAGTCAGAGCTTTTCCGAATTTTATTTATTAATTGCACTTTCTCTTGGGCAACTGGCAAAGCCAATCAACTGATAACTCTGTTGTAGAATTTCACAGGATAGAAATGCGATTGCTAATTGAAGACGAAAGGCATGGATAATCATAATGCTGGGAGGAAAAAACTGATGATTATCAATTCTGTTAATACCAACCAATACACAAAAATCACAGATGAAGAGAGAGAGAAAAAAAGGTGTTTCAATGCACATAAAGTTAACTAAATTTTGTAGAATCTCTTGCAAAGCTAGTTGATGAATCAGTTAGGAATTTATTTCCTAGTAATTCTTTTTCATGTTTACAAATGAGAAGATATCCAGCGTAAAGAAGTCAAATACAATCTTTAGATTCTACTGAATAGAATATGAATGTGTTCTTTAAGAGCAACTAAATCCAAATAGAATTAGAATCTAGCTATTTCAGGCACAAGATCAAAAGAATGAATTCGAAATTTTTTTTTTTATTGTGAGTGGGTTTAAATCTTGGTAATAAAATATTTTAAAGTATTGTATTTCGCACAATCACCTTGACTATATAATTGCGCAACTTTATTCATAAATAAATATTATGTCACATGCAAAAGAGAGGCTCTTGGCTCAACAAGGCCGCAGCATAAGTCTTGATTTAAGGAAGGTAGCGACACCAATGACACCAACTTCAAATGTGAAAAAAAGAGAACTGTATATGAAAGAGTTGTTCCTCAGCCCAAAGTTCTCAGATCGCAATCCAACTCAAAGTTCAAACACTCCTACTCGTCTTCCAACTACTCGCCTGATGTCACCAACAACATCAAATAGCAACCTGCCAACTGTCATACCCTTTGGGTCGCACTCACTTCAATCAAGCAAATCAAAAAAGTCTCTGGAATATAACTATCATCTGATCTCGGGAGCAAGTTCTCAGGGCCTTCAATTAGAGAACTCAGAGAGGTTGATGACTCCTTTTAAGAGAGCTGATACCTTCCAAATCCCCTCACCCTTATCTGAAGTTCCACAATCAAAATCTTCTGCTCGAATGTTATCACAGAAATGTCCACGACCGCAAGAAATTCGGCCCCACTCTGTTCATCTCAAAGATCGAGCGAATATACTCATTCAGCGGAGAGATGAGGTTAAGATGCTGATTTTTAAAAGGCAAGATGTGAAGGCAATGGTTGATAATTTAATGGCTGTGTTTGTTGATAACTTGACTAAAATCACAAATGAACTTCCATCTACTCTTCTTGCTAAAGAGGTTACACCTCTGGATACGTCAATAGAAATCGAACTGCTGGTTTATCGCTTGCTGAAAATACTCACCGATGAAATTAACAAGAAGAATGCTGAATTAGCAGAAGCATTCGATAAAATCGCTGGTTTAGAACAAGAGAGAGACAATCTGAGTAGAAAACTTGCAGGGAAGTCCTTGTTTGATCAAGAAGTAGAAGCAATGAAGAATGATCTGGCCTCTCATCTCGAGCAAATGAGAAAAAACGAGACTCACTTGCAATATGAGCTATCAAAACTGGGACAGGAAAAGTCCATGCTGGCGAATAAATTCGAAGCGCTTACCACAAGTCAAATATCATCAGCGGCACTCTTATCAGAAGCCCAAAACCAAAAGAACAGCGCAGAAGCAAAAGTGAAGAAACTCGAGAAGTTAACTGATGCCCTGCAAACTAAAGCATCTAAATTCGAGATGAGAACTAACCTGCTCACGCAAAATTTGATGACTCTCTCAGAGGAGAACAGGAGACTCAAATTAAAACTCGAAAGTGATGAGGATAAGGAACTTAACCTTGTGGAAGATCTAAATCGTCAGCAAGAGCTCGCAAATATGTATCGAGAACGTGCTAACATGCAAAGAGAAGACTATTTCGGATTGCTTGAGGAATACTTTAATTTCCAAGATGATGCTGAGAAGATGAGGGAAAAGATAACCGAAATTCAGAATAAGCAGAGAGCTGAGAATAAAACTTCAATAAAAGAGAAAAAATCACATGATGATGTGCAGAAGGAGTTTCAATTGATGCGAATGCTTACCGATTATCTTATCAAACCAAGTACGAAACATCAATCAGAAATTTTGAGGTCAAAGGCATTAGATCCCCAGTTTCAACACCATTCCTTCGAGATCAGAGACTTTTCGCTGAAAAAAGCGAATTTCGATTGTTTCTTCGAAGATTTGGAGATATACATAAATAGAGGGACTAAAGCTGAATTCAATCTAGAATTTATGGCAACGATCAGGGCAATATTCGATTCAAAGTACAATGAGTTTCTGCTCAACCCTGATGAATGGAGGATGTTTAGTCGTTTCCCGGATTTTGTTCATTCTTGGCTCGGCAAATTCCGCGTTGATAAGGTCACCGGACAAGTGCGAACGATAAATCTCAATGATCCTGAAGTCGAGCATATTCGAAGAGCGTTCCGAGAAAATTTAAATAATAAAAAGACTTACAAGCTCTGGGATGCAATTACTTTCAGAGAGTTTCTCAGTGAGACTCTCGCTCAAGATGAGCTTGTATTCTATCTACACATCCGTTTCTTGCTTTTCCGAGGGCCTCAGCTGAGAAGTCAAGGCGCCACATTTGAATTTATTCAGTACATCAACTATTCAAAGGTAGAAGCGCTAATCAATCATGTGCTAAAGGGTATGTTTGAGCCAGAGCACATCAGGGTCATCAAAGAGAAATTGAAAGATAAAGTAAGGACTAAAAACAACAGACTGTTGATAGACGCCGCTTTTGTTCTCAGAGTCCTACTGGAGTCCTATAGAAAGATAAAACACATGAAATTCGATTTTATTAGAAAACTTATTGAGGCACAGCCGAACATCAGTAGCATTAGCGAGATTTTCTCGATTAGCTACCGGAGCTTTATCTCGGTTTTGCAGGTGGTCTGCCCCAGTTGTACAGAGCTTGAAGCAGCCGAGCTTTATCGATATGCTTGGAGAATTGGCAGGGAGAAAATAGATGCTATTTCAGTACTGACAGCTCTAAATGAGAGTGGATTCTTGATAAAAGATCTTCAACTTAGAGCTTGGATCCATCTTCCTAATCTAGATTCGAGTAAAAAGATCGACACTTCAACGGTTGAAGGAACGACTTGTAAGTTTATTTGTGATATATATTCGAACTTGCAGCCGACAGTAGAAGCAATAAATCATTTTACAAGAAGTCTCGGCGTCGAGCCTGTTCTAGCCCAAGTGTTTGAAATTGAGCGCTTCATTCAAAATCAATTTCAATTTGACGAAGGCACAATGAATGGCAAGAGTCTAGTTTCATTGATCCTTCATTTCCACTCGATTTCCCTCCGCGTGAATCATCTGGAGACTTATTTCCGTTCAACCATGGATAAATCTAATGATTTAAGTTTTATCGAAAATCAATTTGTGTTGATGGAAAAGCATTCGTTGAAACAACTTGTTGATTTCAAGAAAGAAGATACTTTAAAAGAAATCGAAAGGGCAGGTAAGGCGAGAAAACTGCAAAATTTCTTCAAAAAGAAATGTTCAAATTGGTACAAGTTGATGACTTCTCTACTCCAAAGCAAAATTAAGACTTTGAAACTCCCTAGTATCGAGGACGTAATGAGTCCTGTTTCGAAAAAGACCACCTCTCCAATGAGGAAGGGAGGAAAGAAAACGCCCTCGATGCTTCACAGAAAGTCGAAACAAGGTTCGAATTCAGATTTGAGGTTTGGCGGATCACCTTCGAGAGCAAGGAGTCAGAAGCAAAATGAAGGTGTCAAACAAATTTGAAAATGAAAGATTTTACTTTATGATTTTATTTTTCTTTTTCTTCTTTCCAAATACTTCATTGAGCACTTACTTTTTTGCCTGTAACCAGCTTTCAGAATAATCAGTCAATTTGGTTCGATAAATTTGCTGATGATGATGAAATAAGCCTCTCGTAACAAGGGCATGGCTAAGCACAAACTTTTATATCATGTCAGAATGAAAGTTTAATTTTCAACTTTATATTCGTAACAATAAAGTTAATGAATAAACGAGGTGTTGTCTGAAGCATACATAACCCCTGCATTAGGGACAATAATATGAAGAGAAAATTTTTTCCACCGAATGTCTATATGGCAATTTGGTTGTTTTAAAAGGTTTTTAAGAAAAAATTGTCAGGTATTCTGCTGTATCAAACTCAAACACCAACATCATTCTATTCCAGTCAATGGAGACAATTTTCTCGCCACTTGGGTTAGTAGCTTGTAGAGATGCATAATCATCGAGAGAACCGATCAAGATTATAATAATAATTTCTTGCAAAGTTACATTGAATTAAAGTTTTTCAGGTTTTGCACCATTGTTATATTGATTCAAACACAGCTACTACTATGTAGATGTGTTTCTGGAGCTGAATTCCTATCAACAAAAAACTCTACAAATTATCTTGCCTCTTACATCAGAAGGCAATAAAATTATCAAGAAAATTGTTTTGTAAAATAAAGGATAAAAACTAAGGAATCTTTTTCACTATCATCAGAGATAAAATACATTCTCATGCTGGACGGCTTCTCAAACTCACCTCCTAGATTTGGTTCTCAAAATTCTTCTATTTCCAGAGATTATCATTCTCCAAGCTACTACAATAGACCTGCACTGCTACGACATGATAGTGACGAATTATATGAGCAGATCCCAAATGAAACCCCTCCCAGATATTTTGATGGTACTAGGAAGACGAGACAAATTAGTACAGCGACAAGAGACAATTGGTTGCGCTCAACGAGCGCTATTGAAAGAGGTTCTCCTAATTACCAGCAGACCCAATCGAAATATGAACCATTTCAGAAAGAATTTAAGAGTAATATTGATTCATCACCTGGAAACTACTCCAGAAATTATTCTCCTCCACAAGTACTAACATATGATAAAGAAGTCTCGACTCTTCCAACTCCAAAATTTTCACCTTCTCATGCTGGTCTCGGAGAACAACCTAGTCGTTATAACTCAAAACTAAACAGCGGAGCTGCGAGTCAGATGAAAGCGGACCAATATGGCAGCAACCAAAATCGATTTACCCTCATGGATACGGGATCAGATGATTACCAGTCTCTGGTTGTTTTCGACCCTACCAGGGAAAAACTCCCTTCAGAGCCTCAGGAAAAGACCGTGACTTTTTCAAATCTCGAGAATAATCCAACCTCAAGTGACCTGTTTGATTCCAATGATCCGTACCAGCAGCTTAAGAAAGAGTTTAAAGAAAAAATTTCATTGTATTCAGGGAAATTTTCTCGAGAAAAAGTGAAACATTATTCGAATTTATTTTCGCAATCCTCTCCTAAGAAGTCAAGGCAGACCGAGTGTGATGATATACAAACAGTCAAAAAAAGTTATCAACCTCCGACTCCAGAAAGACACAATCCGCAGGCCACAATTGCTCAAGATAATTTTCAACCAAAGTCGCAATTTGCAAGGGATTTAGATCGAACAGTGAAAAAAGAGCCTGAATTTGCCAAAACCATACACGCAGTTCCTAAAGAAAATCCAGCACAGAGCCTCAGAGGTGATTCAGAAATACCAGAAAAATTCTATCTTATTGCGGAAAAAGACTTGGATAAATTTAAAGGTCCTTATGTGCTCCAAACAACCCTTCCGAATGCGACTCAAATAAGGGAAACTGTAAATCTCAGGTCTCAACTTGAGGAACCGAATAAATATCAGAGTGAGTCTAACCGATCGGAAAAGATGGGCATTCCAGCGGAAAAGCCCACAAAAAGTCGACTGAGCAGTTTCGATTATGCAGACCCGTTAAGGAAATTGAGCGAGAGATCCTTGGCGGAGGAATCTGGTTTCTTTAATTCAGGAAGATCAAGACAAACCCAGCCGATTCCTGGCATTGATCAAATTTCGAGCTTTCGTAAAGACTCTTTCGGATCGAACAAACCTTCTCTTCAAAGGAATTACCAACTCAGCGAGACTAGCGTATTATTGCCTAATAACGCAGTGTATTTGTCCCTTGCAAGTATTGGAGAAGATAAACGAGAGCTTGATTTAGACTCTTCCATCGTAAACACTCCATATTTAGCAGACGAAAAGAGCTGGAATAACGAAGGAATCGACCTTGCAGATATGCTGGAGAGCGAGGGGCTGAGGTGGTTCGAAAGAAATGAATTTGCTAAAGCATTAGAAGCTTTTAATAAGAGTTTAGCAATCTCTCAAAATCATTTTGGACGAAATCATCCGAGAATTTCTGGGCTATTGCACAAAATTGGATATGTTCTAGCCACTGTTGGCAAACTAGCTTCAGCTCTCAGCTGCTATAATGAGAGCTTAGTCATTGCGAAAAAGCATTTTGGTGAAAATGATTTGACTGTGGCTGAACTCCTTCAAAACATTGGGAATATATACTATCAGCGCGAATACCCAAAACGAGCCAAAGAGTACTATTGTCAGAGTTTAGACATCAAAATTAAGAACTTTGGAGAGTCTCATCCCGAAATTGCAGAATTAATGATTAACGTGGCGAATGTCCTGAAAACTGAAGGCCGAATTGATGAGGCTTTGATAATTTATGAAAGAGGGCTGGAAATTTTGCAGAAGAATACGAACTCGAGTGAGGATATGGGAAATTTATCAGTTGCGATGAACAATCTCGCTGTGATTTACATGGAAAATAAGAGATATGGGGAGGCGCTTTCATATTTTGAAAACTGTCTGCAACTTAAGAAGAAAATACATGGCGACTCTCATCCAGAAATCGGCGATGTGCTGACAAACATTGGAAATGTGTATTTTCAAATTGGAAATCATGAAGGAGCTCTGGAGAACTATAAAAAAAGCCTTGAAGTTAAGCGCAAATTTTATGATGAATCACATAAAGATATCATAATGACCTTGGCAAATATTAATCTTGTTCAAGACATGTTATGATAGTGTTTGGTGTTATAATTCAAGTTGTATTAGGGATTTGAGCTTGCTTTTTCATGGTTCCGTATTATTTGTAAAAAGAGATCACATTTTGCTTTTCATTGCTCTAGTCACTACTCTTAAGTTTGTATAGATTGCTATTTTTTATTTACAGCGAGTTCAGTTTTTGCGCATTGTTTAAAAAATAAAATAAATTAACATTAGGATCGATCAAGGAGGTTTCTTATTGAGAAAAAAAATCTAATAGACGATACAAAACAGTTTAAAATCTTGACTTTAAGTTGATTTCCGGCAGCAGCAATAAGTTAATGATCACTACTGTCTGATATTAATAGAAGACCTTTCAAGATCTTGGACTCAAGCTAATTATTCAAAGTTGTATTATCGAAAATTCGACTACTCAGCAATTGTATTTTGATACTTGTTAAGGAAAAATTCGCATTAATTAATATTCGAAAAAAATTTTAAAATATTCAAAACTTCAGGAGGGATTGAATTCATTTAATTTCCGGACTCAAGTAGAATTTCAGATTTCTCCGAATCCGCAGCGTGGAGCGGAGAACTGAAGCAGCTTGAAGCCAAGAAATATTGAGTAATGGTAGCCAGCTTTGAATCTATTCATCGAGGAATTTCAAGAAATATTAACCTTACTCGTCAAGTCAGAACTCAGTATTGGTACAGGTTGATATCACTTAATTTATTTTCGAAAGTCAAGGCTAGATGTTAAAAGAGTAATTAAGAGTTAAAGGGTCTATGAAATAATGCTAAATGTAGACAGGGAATCTGAGTTCTATAAAAAGGTGCTATGATTGTATTGCTTGTAGACAGCTGCATGACTGTTTAGTTGATAGTCTGAATGGGCTCGCTAGACAGTCTTTCTTAGTAGTGTCGTAATTTTGGCAGTAGATACAGGATATTGATAGTAGATACCAATAACAACTATGAATACAAAGATACTGAGTCAAACCAAATTGGCCAGCTTTCAAAAAATAAAAAAAATAACCAAGATTCGTAATCTAACGCTTATATTTGTCACTCAATTTACTAAATAGAAGTAATTTTGATAAAGAAATAAGAGACTGAATCAAACAGTACAAGTATTGAACAGAACATTGACACACAGATGCAATAACAAATTACAGGCGATTGAAATCTCTTGTTTTCACCTCGCAATTTCAAATTGTATTGAGACTGCATTACCTGTGCTCTCAGCAGCAGTCAAAACATCAGGATGAGAAATTTCAGTGCTCAACATTAACCATTAGAATGATGACACTCTCTTGTTAAAGAACAATTGCTATCGTTTTTACAAATCTCGTTTTCTTTAGATATAAATCGATTACACATCAAAACAAACAAAGTGTGAAATTTTGAAAATATAATCTCGCTGAAGCTTTGTCATTAAAGCTCATATTCATCTTATACCAGAGATTTAAGTCCCAACTAAGAATTAGTCGCTTCTGCAGGAACCATTCGAGAAAGAAATTTTGTTACAGCAGGCATATACAGCAACTCAGATAATCGAAATCTGATATGATCAAAAGCCAGCACAGTATTAATTTTTGCGTACTCTAAGTATGCCTGGTCCTCCATTCCTTCAGATTCATCTAAGCCCGAAATCTTCACATCCTTTCCATATCGTGTTGAAAAATGAGTCAAAATTGTCCTCCAAGCCTTCATTTTCATTCCGAGAAGTATAGCTTCTTTGTCTGTAGCATGCTTTTTAGCTTTCGCTTGTGCTAATAAATCATGACTGAAAGTGGCTTCGTGGATAAGAATCGTTGTGTTTGGAGCTTCCCGGACCATTCGCATATTCGGACGAGTATCCCCAGAGTATACCAGCTTCCAACCATTTTTATGACCAATAACAATCGATTGTGACTGTTGGCAGTGAATGGCATCAATGGACATGAATTCTGAGATTCCAAATTCCTTTGCGAGCATTTCTTTCATGGATTTGAGATTTTTTCGGGACTCTTCATCAAGTTTTTGAACATAATCAAATTGACTTGGATCTTCGTACCAGTTATCTTCGCAGTCTTCTGTATCGGACGTGCATCTACTTAAGTGCAGGCTTTCTGGGGTTATATCTTCCTTCAGTTTTTTTGAAGTCTCCTCTGTTAGTTGGCCAGCCTTGACGTTTATATGCTGAGAAAAAACTACCTTGCAGTTCAATTCTTCAATTTCAGTGCTATAACGATAAACCCATGGCGCCATATTGAACGGTACGACCAAATAGATAGGTTCTTGGGTCACACCTTCCTCTTTAGTGAACATTTTATTTCTATCCGACAGCACCTGCATGACACCAAGGTGATGATCAGCATGCTTATGTGTGATAAAAATAATCCTGAGCTTACTCAGCAGCCCTTTTGCTCTCTCAAGACCATAATGATTCAAAAATTGAAATTGTGTTCCTTCGCCACAGTCTAGCATAATACCAACGTCCTTTTGATCTACGAAACGGAGATATATGCCTGATACATTCCGATAGCAGGAAGGCATCATCGATGCTGTTCCCAAAAATACCAGTTCGGGATCACACCCTTCAAATAATTTTAATTCTGGAGAGGATTGTGTCTGAGAAAGTAATTTTTCCACTTCTGAAACGGTCTCGCTATGCAATTGTTTCAGGCCCTCATCTTCTTTTAATTGCAATGTTTTACTTGTACCTTGTGAGACTTCAATATTGTGAAATCCTTCTGATTTTATTGGGGCGAGTCCATATTCAACTAAAAATTTTGGTATTGATTTATTAGTCAATTCAGGAAATAGTTTCTCTATCGTGTATGCATTCGAATTCCAGGTTTCTGCGAGCTTGGGAAAATTCTTTGGAAAGAAGGTCTGCATCAGGTTCACGTAAGAAAAATGCTTGAACTCGGTTATGACACCACTTTCGATATCTATCTTCATTTCCTCCGAATCCCTGATGAATTCATTGATGAAAACATGCTGCGTTGAAGAAGGAAAATTCAAGAGCCACTGCTTGTAAGTTTCTGATTTAGCGACCTCAAGTCCCACAGAATGAATGATTATTTTAAGCTCTTCTTCCTGCAAATCTGTTTGATTTGAGTAGAGCTTTTTCATTTGCGGTGCCTGCATGAGGTTCTCGAGACTCGCAAAGTCTGGACAATCTATAATTACGAACACTCTAGGCGCAATGTCCGGATCTTTTATTTGATGTGAATAAAACTTTTTCCCTTCAATCTCAAGGACTCCTTGTTCCAATAAAGTTCCAATATATTTTTTTGGTAGTTGAATTTCTTTGACCTTATCTTGGACAACTTTCCCTCTGATTATTTTCGTTTTGCAAATGTATGAAATGATCGATTTTCCTGCCTTTGAATTTTTATTCGTGAGGACCGGAATGATTTTGAGGTTCTCGTCCTCGAAAATTTCATCAGGAGCAGTAATGAACTTTTCAGCATCATTAATATCATCTTTAGCTAACGCTTGGTGCTTGCTAAGGAATTCCTCAGGATTAGCAAAAATCGTTTCGTAATCTGGCATTTGGAGCAGCTTTTTCAGAAATTCGTCTGAAAGAATGCCTTTTAATTTGTTCCTTGTAAAGAATTCATAAGTGCTGTATTTCAGAATGCGATCACCAAGCATATAGCGAGAACACTCAAGTAATGATAATAAGCCAGAGGGACCGTATAATTTGACTCCATTCGCAGCGCGCTGTTCGGATAGAGTCATAAGCATTCCAAGTACCCCCGCGATGTGACTAGTGGTGATTTGAGTGAAGAA
>ENA-UOTZ01000085-UOTZ01000085.1-compost-metagenome-genome-assembly--contig:-NODE-85-length-66229-cov-12.876149_pt1 | contig 66229 bp, 48 predicted proteins | sample MGYA00238144_ERZ746983 | MGnify/ENA primary metagenome ERZ746983 (study PRJEB28759, sample SAMN06268863) | compost metagenome | isolation source: single cell | place: USA: California, Emeryville, Joint...
TCTAAATTAAAAAGGGTAGCTGCGTTGTGAAATTAATTTTCTGAGAAGAAATTACTTCTGTCATGTGCGCATTCTTTCACCAGTTTCTGTTGAACCAATTGGTCTAGTTCTTGCTGGAAACCGTTGCTGCTACTCGTAGTAAAGATCTATTCATTTTTATCCGATTTTCAAATAATTTACATTAATTATACTTGCATAATTTTCCTTAAACTCATTCCACCTCTTAGAGGAGAGAGAGAGATTGAAGAATTTCAAAAAGGTTCTCAGTGAATTATTCTACATAGAATCAGCTCCTCAAAATTAAATAATTAATCGCTCCAACTTTGTGATGCTGATGATGACGTTCAAAATGTTTATGCGCTTTTCCGGTGCTGTTGCTACTCCATATACTTTGTTTGAGTACTGGTGGTAATTCTTGCATCTTCTCATCCATTCTGATCTTTTATATCTTGAATGTTTCAGACTGTCCAGCATTAATGAGAGTTAATCAATTTTTCTTGTCTAATTTAAAACGGCGATTTCTATTAACCCCCCTTAAGAGGTGCTACGATGATGTTGGAGCCCTAATTCCAATCATAAACAATACTACGGGAGTTCGTTACATTTTTATGGTGTCTTATCAGGAATGATTACTTATCAACGTAGCCCCTCCGAATAAATTTGCCTTTTTGTTGGAAATATCTTCAAACTCATCAAGAGGTCCTATAGTACAGATGTGGCAAAACCCCTCTTTACTACCAAAACTCATATTCAATTGATACATTCGCCGAACAACAGATATGACTCTCATTCGATTGCGAGTTGCCTTCTTTATCTGACGAATAGATTTATTCTAAATGGAAGAATGACGAATAGGAAAAGCGAGTTATTTTTTTCTCTTGTTATTTTATTTTTGTCAGATTTAATGTCCTGAATTCAAAATTCTAAACTAGTTAAGAGCGCCTAAGAACTGAAATTCTTGCAGAAAAGAAGAAGAAACATTTTCAAACCATCAAAAACAAGACCATAACCGTCATTGAGAAGAACAAATTTCAAACTTAGAGCTTCACCTGCAATAAACATCTTTCTAATTTTACTGAAATAAGATTAGAGGAGGAATTTATATTGATGATTTACTGTCTGGCTCAAACTTACAAAAATCCAGAACATTTAAGCGGTAAATGGAAGAAGAAGATCGTCATTTTTTATTGTTGAGGTCTCTTTTTCTCTCTTGTTGAATCTTTTAAAGGGAAATACTCAACAATGTAAGTGTATATATTAGATATATTGATAAGAAAATCGATAATGAGGTTCTTTAGTTACTTTGAAATTAGCCAGCGAAAAAATTAATATAAACGTGTTCCACCCGCAGTGATAACCTGATTAAAGTAATCGCTTGTAGCCTGGTTAAATTAATACTGCGAGATTCAAAGGCTTGAGTCAGCCGCTTAGATATGTCTCAGAACGGAGATGTCTGAGGTTTAGAAGGTGCCTATTTCGTTTTTCTGACTGCTCGAGTATCGTCTTACGAAAAACATCTTGCTCTGGCATCATGATAGAAACCATATGAACCCAGAAATGACTTTTTTGCTGGTAAAAATACATGCTTATGAAGTCATCCATAAAATTGTTACGACTTGAAGAAACAGATTAGATTAAAAGTTTCTATTTTTCCATAGGAATTTTTCTTTAGCTCCAAGTCTGTAGGACTCAGCAATGAGTTAAATTATTTTTTTTTAATTAAAATCAGGAAGAATAAGCCCATGAGCTTGCCGATATATCAAACGAAATTTACAATCACTACTATTTCCCAAAATGCGAGTTCAAGTCTCATGATAACTCCAGCCTCCTTATTCAATAGAAAATTTATACTATGGGTGGGAAGAAATTATGTCCTGATTTGAAATTTGCAATCACTATCTTCGTTTAACTCAACATTTGTTTAATTTAGTATGCATAGAAGCTAAGCTCCTTAATAATTTCACTCCTATTCTTTATATCTGAACCGGAAAAGGAGGTCATGGTGTAGTTCCTGTCTTAAAACGAATGGATAGCTTGGAAATATCGAACGAGTATCAAAGTAACATTCAATTTAATGTATTCCTCCTCAGGATAATCGAAAAATCCACAAAGTTCACGATCATCTCTGAGTTAATTATACCATGATCTTTTTTCATACATGAAGACTGAAGCCTTCGTCATACTTTAAATTTTCACATTCAACTTTTTCATTTTTTTGGTTCAAATAATACGACTCGCTATTTTTATTGATATTACATGACTAAATTCATTAGTAGTTTGACTTATTCATTTTATGGAAGAAAGATGCTAAAAATATGCTCTGAGCGTCGTACAGAGAGGTTTGCAAATTTTGTGATTCTAATGAAGTTCTTAGCGAGTATTCTGTGACTTATATGACTTGGAAGTAAGAAACCTCGCCTTTTTGTTTCAGATGCCATGGACAGCCAAGTTAGGCATTGAGCTGGCCAAGAACAAAACTATCATGGAGTGAAAAAGTAAACTTTAAGGTCATAACGTCAAGATTTGCAACATTTAATCTGACAGAAAAAGATAACATCTTGAGGTAATTGAAGAAGCATGAAAAATGAATCTTCCTTGTAAAATTTGCGGATGAATTTCATTATCCATGTAAATAGAGTACATGAGAAAAACTTTGAAAGAAGGAAAAATCCCGAAGACTTCCAACAGACTCAACCGCAAAACATACTCAAGAGGAGGAAAGATTTCTTTACATCCAAGGCGGACTCCCAAAAATGGTTTTAGAATTTTCTTTGAGTTAGCTTTTCGTTATTTATTTTAGTAGGTTTTACTTATGGAAGTGGCCCAAACCAAGCCTGAATAAACTAGTTATTGCAAGAAGTCTTTGAGAGATTCTCACATATTTCCATAATTCCCTAAGATGCTTGGTAGATATACCAATAATTCAAAAAAAATTCGCTTGAAATGCTGTTACGCCTCTTTAACTGTCGCTCGTTTTCGACTTTGGAGGAAATAGCATAAAAAGAGTGGACTAGGTGTCAAAAGCTATGATTTTTTCTCTGAATACAAAATTTTCTCAGACTTAGTAATATCTGGCTTCTAATCAGTTCACGTGATTAATTAAGACTTCAGACAGTTACAAAGTTCAGACTTTAGAAAGTTGATTCATTACTCAAGGAATAAAATTTATTCATTCTCAAATCTCAAATCAACAAAAAAGTCAACAGAAAACAAGAAAAAATGCTTCCAACAAATCAGGAGATAGATGATTCATCTAATCTCGTCGACGAGAAATCAATGCAATTGCAAGATAAAACGCCTGGTGACTCTCGAAAGAAACCATCAACAATCATCGGTATTATATTTTTTGTCGTAATCATTGCATGACCCTTTTTTGAAATAGAAAACATCCCTTCACAGCCGAAGCTGCTCGCTTGGTCCTCATGGATGAGTAATAAGATTAGTATTGCTGAAATCGAAACGCAGCAAGAATTTACTAATTTTGATGGAGTGAAACTCAACTACGATAGTTGTATTTTTCAGCTCTTCATTTCTCAATCAAATTAATCCTCAATACATTAAGATCGCAGTTGGACTCATGTGAAAGAGATCGCAAATACAGGACTTCTTGTTTCTGTTCACCATTCCGAGGATACATTCGCCAATCTAGAAGTGTTCGATGTCTCAAAAAAAGGGCAAACTAAGAAAATATATTCTTTTGAGGGAGTCTCTGACAGAGGAATCTTCAATAGTTAAAATCTATCTAATATTTCTCCTCCTCTAGTGAGTGGACATGGAGATGTGGCTTATAACCTACGAAGGAAGTTTCTTGGAGCAATCTGTGTTGGAGGAAAGATAGCTTACCATCTGTATAAGTTTGGCACATCGAAGTCCGATGGCGTTGCAAAACTCATTAGAAAGTCGAGTTGGCACTCCCAATACAGTTCTGTGGATGGTAGTTAATTAATTTATTTCCCACTGCCGACCTATTTTAATATCTTTGTATCTAGGAAATGACATAACCGGCCTCGATTTCAGTCCTAATGGAGAGACTGTAGCAACCATTGACAAGTATGGGGTGTGCTTAATATCAGATGTAAACACAGACAGTTATCGCTTCCACCTGAGCATGATGAAAAACTTCGATGGTGAGTTATATTTTGAATCTCTATCATATTCAGTGCCCTTCTTTCCACTACTGTACTAGATATATTCTTTCATTTTTTTTTTTATAATTTCTTGGCAGCATTAAAATTCTAAACTATTATAATTACTCGTTAGATGCTGTTGGCCGTTGCAGATGGAGCTCTAATCCTGATGAGCCACTATTATATGTCAAGCATGATGGGAGCCTTCTCAATATCCTAGATACTGAGAAGAAAGCTCTCATTTTGAAGAGTCCGGTCGAAATCGAATCAATGTGTAAGCATATCAGAGTCTTATTTTTATTTTTTCCTCTTCTTCCAATTTGGTAAAAGGGGATTAACCTTATTAATTTTACGCTTTGAACTGTAATTCTCGTTTGATTTGACATTCACATCTTTTAGCCGTAACGTACTGGATTGATGTATGCCAGACCGATGGAAATATGTTGGCTGCAGGTGGCAGTGATAAGCAGTTGAAGATATTTGACAAACGAGAATCAAGGATTGTCCAAACTTTCGATGATATTCACACAGGTAATTTTTTTATGGTTTAATGAAATGATTTCTAGATCCTGAATTCTTGTTTTCTAGATACTATCTTTTGTGTGAGATGGAGTCCACTCGGTGATATGCTTGCAAGTACTTCATTTGACGAAACAGTAGCACTATTGGACGCCAAGACTGGAAAAAAGCTCTATACTCGACAAACCTCAGATGGAAGTAAATTTTCAAAGTTTAATTAATAAAGGCTTATTCCGATTTCTACTTAGCTGCTGCTACGTCAGTCTGTTTCATTTGAGAAAGAATCAAGTCGATAAATACCCAAGGAGAAAGCAGCTACTAGAAGAAGGAATTTGAGAGGATAAACATTGGTTATAACGAATAATAGTGCTCCAGAACTATTTATAACAGTGATATCTTCTGTATTCCTTGTATAGCATGGTATTGTCATGCATTCTTCCGATCTGAAAACAAAATGATTCTTGAGGGAAAACTGAGAACTCAATCGAACCAGAAAAACAGAAAATTACTCTATTAGAAATTTTCTTAAGTTTGCTGGATCGCAACAATATTCACTCAGCTTTTCAATTACTAGAGATCTTTCACTACATATGGACTATCAATTCATTTGATAACAGAAATTATCAGGGAATAAACTTTTTTCGAAACGAAAGAGTATTCATATGTTAGATTCAAAGGTTCAGCAACAAACTCAAAATGGAAAAAGTGTTTCTAAAGGAATAGGGACGTTTTAAGATTTCAAAACATTTTTTCGAACGTAAAAACATAATACACTACTTCTCAACAACAACAGCAGCAACTTCTTCTTCATAGGACATCATAGAAATAGTGTGGCAGTCTCATTTAGAATTGAAATAACTCAAATCCGCAACTATATTACATACACATAAACATAATTAAGAATCAAGTGCAAATTCAAGTTCATTAAATACTTACATTTTTGTGATTAAAATGGATTACCGAGAAACCATGCTATCGTAGCTCATTATATTAGGAGCGGATGCTTCTTCATTCACTTTAGCCAAGTCAATATATGGATACATTATTGCTCTACCAGAGGTGAATTTTTCTCCATTCTAAGATACGATATACCAGAGCAAAAAGGTTTTTCATATCATTTGACAGTATTTAGTTGAATCAGAAAAACCACGCATAAGTGGCATCAATAGTTGAAGAAAACATCCTGGAAGAAGTAGAACTTTTTTCAGGGAATCTAAAGTCACAGTATTCGAAAAAATATCAAACGCATTGGGTTGCAAAAGAAGCGTAACACAAAATGCTTCCCATTAAAAGGAAAATCAGATAATCACTGGAAAAATGAGCCAAACCATTAATAAAACTCGAAATCAAGTTATTTGGAACTGCAAAGTGTTCAAATACCCTTTAAATGTACTAGGATGGACAAGAGCTTGCGCTTGGAGTAAAAATGAAAATTCATTATCTCGATTTATTCAGTTAGTATTTTTATTGCGAAATGAAATTTCAAAAAAGCTCACCTTCAGAAAATGAAAAAAGATAATAATTTTGTTCTAAAAATGAATATAATTGGCTAAGTTGAAAAAAGCAAAGAACTAAGTATATTAGATGGCATTGGCAGCTGATATAATAATTGTTGTGCAATTTCTCATATGAATCATTCTTCGATGATGCTGTTTGTTGATTTTTTCGGTTTATTAAATTACGTTCATTGCATCAGAGTGGATACAAAAATCCGCTTTCAGATTGAGAATTAGAATTGCAACAGATCTTTGTTAAATTTTGAATCATCTTGTAAATTAATGAAATCATGTGCTTTGAAATTCAAACGGTGAGAAGCACAAATAAGGTAATCGAGACTTCGACTGTTGCTTCTTAAAAATAAGATTTATTGATATTACATTTTCTCATCGATTACATTTGACTTTGATGCTTCTCCTTGCGTTTTGACATTAACATCTTAGGTAGGCATCAAATATTTAATGTAGTAGTGGTAGCTCCTCATTTTTTATTGATTGTAATACTTCTTCTTTTTGATTTTGGTTGATTACAAATGAGGCACTCTTGGAACAACTCTATCAATAGAGGCAACCTGCTATTAACTTTTCGAATTTCTCCGCTCGTTTCAGAACGAGTTTTAGTTATTTCATAGTTATCTACTAATGCAATGGAAGTTGAAATTGCTTCGCCGCTTGGCTCTGAAATCTGCAATCACCGAATGAGGAAAACAGCTTTTTTGGTAAAATCCCTCTGGTATTTTTCTGCAAATTCTGTCCAAACAAAGTCAGCCTTAGCTCTCTGAGGAAAGCATGCCTATAAACCAAAACATTTCGAAATAGTTCGAAACTCATGTAATAAGATCTGTTTAGAGTAAAAACTGCTTATTATAATGAAAACAGAGGCGTTTATGATGAAATTGTAAATAGCAGTATTGCTCTATTTTGTTGCAAAAGCACACAATATTCTGGTAAATTGAAATAAGTTCAAGAAACTTTTATTCGATCTAATGAACCCGATGACAAGACAAAACAAAACACGCTATCTGAACAGCCTTTTGATTCAATGGTATAAGATTACGAGCATTTCTGGGTACGATGGATTTATCAGCCACCTTTTTTAGAAAACTCTGCTCCGAATTTTTATCAAGGCTTCCGGATTCATTTTTGAAAATTTGATTAACTAATTAAACTACGTCATCCCAATGCCAACGAAGGCAATGCTAATTTCAAAGTTAATTATTCCAATTGAGCTTTCCGTCAATATATAGAGTATTAGAAAAGCATTGTTTGCTTCATTGGAAAGTAAAAGTTTAGTTATTGTTTAAGTCTTTCTGCCCTCATTCGGGGAAAACAATGAAATTGAATTGATTCGTTCTAATCGAGATTTCTTTCAAGGCACTCAAATAAGAAGTATCTCTTACGTATGCAAACACACACGGAATTCGCGGTTATTTGAATTAAGCGAGATCACAGTCTCTCACTATTATAAATATATATTTCAAGTTTCCATTGTCTCGCAATTTGTTCTGTTATGTTGTAGCTTATGCAATTTGCAGCAAAATGACGACAGCTTAGCAACGAAGTTAAACAATGATAATTTTGGGCTGGTTCCTTGAACTTGCCTTGAACTATTGGCTTCCTCTGGAAATTAAATTTCGAGGGTGAAAGCCGTTATTTAATTGAATTGAAAAAAAAGAAATGCGCGAGTCGTGTTGTCAAAATAGCAAAGAAATAGCCACATAAGTGTTTCCAAATAACCAACACCTTTTCGACTTGAGGATTTTATAAACTTGGATCTAAGTTGCTTTTGAGAAGAGATTGGATCTTAATTTGCGCGTAAATGAAACTGAAGCGGGCAAACCACATAATTGCCTCCTTTCATCACTTGATCTCATACATATGTGGATCTTTTAGCAAAAAAAAGTATTTTATATAATTTCAGCTGATAAGAATTAGAATGGATGCAAATATTCTTGCTCAATTTTCTCCAATTAAAGGTTCAAGGCGAAAACTTATTTCTTCTTCTTCCAGGTCCTTCTGCAACTCAGCCTCTTTCGAATCAAAACGCAATGGGAATTTATTGATTCAGATTTAGGTTTCAAGAGTTCTTACGGTTTTAGAATAAATTAATCAGCTTGAATAGCTTGAATTGGTTTCAAAATTCTGCTTCGAGATCTAAATTAAAACAAAGCTACGTCACGAAATTTAATTACTGAGACGTACTCGCATGTATCGCGTTTAAAACATTTTATGAGTAGCTGACTGAACCCAATTGTCGAGGTTCTGCCAAAGAAAGCTGTCTCTTATGCTCTTAGCAATGCTTCGTGTTATTTTCGATTCGATTTTCAAAAATTCAGACCATGTATATCTTAAATGTTTTCTTGCATGGTCATTCCATCACTAAAAGAATTGAAATTTTATTTGAAGTGCTTTTCAGTTATCAAGTTGGATAAATTGTACAAACTGGAGTTCTTTCGTTTTAACTGAGAGAAATTAAGAATTTCCAGGCGTTCTGTTTTTTAATGTTCCTAAATAAATTGTTAGAAATCTAACCCGTTCACTTAATTTGCACGATTTGCAATCCGAATTCTCTGAAGATGCTCAAATTCAAGCAGCTAACGCTTACTTTTCCAGTGCTTTTGCTGATTCATACACTTTTATTGGGTACCAGTGGTAGTTCTTGCAATTCTTATCCAATCTGAACCGTTTCAATGTTTAATAGAAGCAGCGGCAATTGAGATTATCAAGCTGCAAGAAACTCCCAAAGAATATCTAAGCGTTTCTGATGAAATTATGCTTAACACTACGACCAGTGGATGGGATACTTGCCAGGAGTACGCTATCAGTTTCTGGGTTAAAAAAATAAACTGGCCAGCCGGTTGGCATGTATTATTACGACTAGGAAACGTTGTTTCGTAATCATTATTTTACTCAATATAAACAAACTATTTGATAAATAGGAATCAACAGGAGGGAAGACTCCTACTTTTTGCAATAGAAAAAAATGGCACACCCTTTCATACTGGAATGACATCTAATTTATATGGTCCTTGGGATTCATGGGAAACAGTAATTTAGGAATTCGCAGAATACATATGTTGATCATTTTCCATAGGGAAAGTCAGAAGGGTTGATTCCAGTCGGTCAATGGGTGTTTGTAGTCTTGACCACATCTACAATTTTACAAAAACAAAATGGTTTTCGATACACTCTGCCTTCTACCTCGACCCAAACTTCAGTTTTTGCTTCCAGAACTCCAGACGGAGCATTTTATAATTTGAAAAGGAGCGCCAGAATCAATATTGGGGATGATAGCTATTATAATCCATCTAATTCCTGGATGCAATACATCAGGTTGTACCTTAATTATTTTCCCAATTCAGAAGACGAAATGATCAACCTTGCAACCATGAGCAACAGTGGTAACTTTTCATGTTTCAGATCTATATTTTGACTTCTCTCATGCTTAAAAGGTACACTTTACCTCATTCAATTTAGTTCATTACCGAGTGTGAATAATAATCAAACTGTCGTTGTTGACTATATTAAAGAAATATCACAAGGAGTCTTGACTGCATACAAAGGTGATCTTGGAATTATTTTGAATATTTAAATCTCTTTTTATTTAGGTCTTTCGACTTCTGATACTCTTTTCGATCCAATACTCAGTATCAATAACATCCTGCGTTGCCGAGCGGATTCTATTTTAAGTTTCAATGTCGGAGGTGTTGCTCCAAATGGCGTAGTGTTTGCTATGGACATTTATCCAAATTCTGGAGAACCAGAGACGCAGACACTGTTTTCCATAAGAGATGGCTCAACAAATTCAATTTCTTTCGTGGCAGAATACTCTGATACTACGAGGCAAATCACTTTCTATAGAAGAGATTCAGATGGTTCGCTGAATGTAGTTGCAACACCTTCTCCAACCCTCACAAAAGGTAATTTTATCTTTTATTATCTAAATCTTACTTTCTGAAAATATAGACGCTTGGAATCGACTGATTATTGTGTATACACAAGCTCAGCCGCTCGATCAGGCTGGCGCATACTACTCTATGAGAATGTTTGTCGGATCAACTAGTTCTAGTCGAGTTTATTTTTGGGATTCAGCAGGAACAGCCTCACCACCAGCATTGTTCTTTGGAGTGAATAACATGATCCTCGATTTCTGCAGTCAATGGGCTGGTGGCACTACACCAACAAAACCTGGAAACTTTGACATTATGAATTTTTTATGGTTTGCTGGACCCAGCATAATTTACTCCAATGCAACTGGTAACTCAAATAAACTCATCATATCTTTATGATTTTTGTTTTCTAACAGCGGATCCAAATTGTCTGAAAACCGGTTTCCTTAACGCAACGCAGAACCGATGTCTTTTATGCGCATCTGGATATTATCTTTATGATTCAACATGTTATGCAACCTGCCCAGCCGACACTCGTCTGCATGCAGACACGAACTCCTGTCAAAGTAAATAGACAATCTAGATTCCTCCTCTTAATTCTTATTTTTACAATAAAATTAGAGTGCGCATACGGATATCATTATGTAAGAATACATACCCATTGCGAATTCGGCTTAATTCTCTTCACTAGGACGCATCGAACATTTGCATGGATTGCAACACAGTCGGATATTTCCTTTCTGCGAGCTATGTCTGCACACAATGCTACACGGGGTGTGCCCGTTGCACAGGGACTGGCAGCAATCAGTGTACTTCTTGTATTCAAGGCTCTTACTACTTGCAACCATCTCCAAACTCGAATACATGTGCCACAAGCTGTCCTTATGGATACGAAGCAGATGAGACTTTGGCTGCTTGCGTCCAATGCTCATCCACACAAGTCTGGTACAATGAAAAATGCTTAGACAGCTGTCCTGATGGCTATGTTAAATCAGATTCAGGAGGGTGCGGAAAATGTAGTGATCCGAATCTAGCATACTTCAATCATACTTGTGTCACCAACTGCCCTTTGAAGACTTTCCGCACATACAACAACGACATAAATCAATATGAATGTGAATCCTGCTATTTGGGATGCGATTCATGTGTGGATGGCACTTCATCGGGATGCACCGGCTGTTCAGAAGGGTTCTTCTACTTTGATAATTCTTGCAACACTGGATGTCCTTCAGACATGTATGCGAATCCGAACTCAAGGACTTGTGAGCTATGTCAGCCACCCTGCTTGACCTGCAGCAAGCCAAACACCAATAGCTGCACGAGTTGCCCTGCAGGAAACTTTCTGCTGAATGGAACATGTGTTACAAGTTGTCCTTCTGATTACTATCAAGGTTTCTTGGGAGAGAGCGAAGTTTTCAAAGTCCCAGCTTGCTTACCCAAATTGATCCTCAAGTTTGAACTCAGTCTGACAACTCAGGCTCGAATTATCAATATCAATTTCAACTATGGTATTGTCAATATGATTCAGGCCATCTCTCAAAAAATCCAAATTGAAATCGCAAATACTCAAATTGACGACGTTCTTTTTGTACTATCTCCAGTCACAGAATCCAAAATACAATTTGGGTACTTAGGAGATCAGACCTATTCTCCATACTCACTTCTAAAAGTCACGATCGATTTGGATACTGAGGATTTTAACAAAAATTCGTATCAGCAATTTCAGCTCCTTGAAAAGACAGCGACTATCCAGCTCAAAGAGATCTATACATTCTCAACGGCAGAACAACAATTGATTTCAAGCACTTCATCGGCCACGAATTACGGCGGAAGTACCATAGCAACGATACAGGCCGTCAGCTCCGTTGCTCAGGGGGCACTCTCACTGAGTCTGATGCGACTACAAATTGCAGGAGAAATAGTGCAACTATTGAGATTAATTGCTATCCGATGGCCTCCGAATATCGCAGAATATTTTGCAACTTCCTATATCGATCCCACCTCAATAATGTTACCTGTGGACTTTACAGGAGCATTAAACGTCCAATTGGAAGACAGAAACCATTCGATGCCTCGAATATTTGACGAATACGAACTCTCGCCATTTTTCAGCGAAAATTATAACAATGAATTGTCGAACTTATTACTCTGGGTCTCCATACTGGGCGGAGGCTCAATTTTGATTGGCTTATTGAAAAAAGTACTCAAAGAGGTGACCAGCAAAACAAGTATTCCAAAGAAATTTGATCGTAGGAAGAAGTATCGCTATTATTTCATCAAACTCATCCATAAACTACACCAACTCATGAATCGGATCGAAGTTTTCACCCTTTGCAATTTTCTATTTGTATTTCTTCTCTCGATTTACCAACCTGGAATCTTATGGTCTCTCCTTAATATGCGGTATTCATCCACTTTACTTGAACCTCCAACGGTAGCTACAAGAGCTTCATTAGCATTGGGAATTCTTTTCTTCCTATTTTTCCTGGCCCTCTTTGGACTCGTCTCTACAATACTTCTCAAAAATATGAAATATCTTCTTCAAACTGCAGATTCCTCGGAGAATTCTCAAAGAGAAGAGCGAATACAGAGATACCAAGTTCTATTTGAAGATGTTAATCGGAAAAAAATTTTACAGATACTGTTTCTCCCGATCTCTTTGCTGAAAAGCCTTGTGTCCGTTGCAGTTCTCTCCTTGATGACCTTTTCTCCCATGGCTCAAATATCGATCATTTGGGTTCTATCTACCGCTTTCATTCTGTATATGATGATATATCAGCCCATCAGAGAAAAACGGATGAGAATAATTACTTTTCTCATCGAATTATTATCATACGGTTGTGTCACGCTCGGATTGATTTTTGGGATCATTGAGCGGTATGTTGAAGTGGATGCAACAACTGCAGTAGAAATGGGGTTGCTTTTTCTCATCCTCACGATTTGTTCAACACTTGGAGGAGGGATACTCAGCTTGATTCAAGTTCTCCAGCTAGTAAAAGACATCTATGAATACGTAAAAGAGCAAAGAGCAAAAACGAAACGAGTTCTTCCAATTACAGACTTAGAACCTCAAACCAAAAAAATTCGTTTAGCGCTCTCTCCTGAGGGAAGATGCAAGCTAATTGAAGAAAAAGTTGTTGAAACATGTGAAAGGTCTTTGAGGAGTAATCTTCCATCAATGGTTGATATTAAAGAATTATCTGAACACGCCAAAATGTTGGAATCTATTGGAAAGCTATCTCCGTCGTTCTTTGAAAAAGGACCAAAAGGACAGCAGCTTCTTGGCGACCTGAAGGAGTGGTGGAGGTCAACTCAGACTTTCTTGAGACGCGATCCTGCACATCACCAGTAACCGAGGAGATAAATCCAACAGCTCCTAGTTCATTATCTGTATAGTAACGATATGTTTTTTTGTACTCAATTGAAATTACTATAGCCGATCTTTTCATTCGATTGTATAAGTATTTCGATTTACATTTGTTTCAAAATTTTACGTGAGTTAGGAATGAGAATTCGAGTTTTGTGATTGCTGCTGTATTAAGATAGATAAGCACCAATTCAAGCTTCGCAGTTAGCCATTTCTCAACCAAACGATTCTCAGATTAACACTCAACAATCTCAACCTCAAACAGGCTAACACCATCTTAATAAGACAATTGTGTTTTATGGTACAAAAGAGGGGTGTTATGAGATCAAATCATTGTTAAAAATGAACAAAGACCCCTTTATGATCATATTAATTGCAGCTTACATTGCAACAAGAGATATCTGGCTAATTCGAATTAGCTTTAACTTTCTAGTTGAATTATGAAGATTATCCTTTAGATGGACCTTCAGATAAGAAATTTTTGGAATCACCTCAAATTTGTTTGAGAATCATAGCACTGATCCTGTTATCGCTCAAATTTAGTGTTTGTCGGTTAGTCCAAGTTGTATTAAGTTGTATTGTGACTCAATACAGTCGCCCCTTCATCACCAATCGAGTTGTCTCTCAAATCAAGTGTTTGTAGGTTAGTCCAAGTTGTGTTGAGCTCAATGACGTACGCATGGAATGCATTACAATTTTTTTCGGATATTGGTAATTCTATAACACTCTCGGGTTCTTTATACTTTATACATTTCAGTAATGTCCGCTCAAATCTTGCTCCTGACAAATCAATTTCTTCTAGATTCTTCGAAGTAATGTATGACTTTGGGGGCATCAGCTACTTCAAAGACAACGACCATATATCTGTGCCTGCAATTTTCATCTGATTCTAGGTTTTGCTGTTGGGTGCCTAATTTTTGAGAGTGCTGGTGGTTTTCATCTGGTATTATTGGTTCCAATTTTTTGTTAAGTAGGTTTTGTGAGTTTTGCCAGAAACATCATGTCTTGACTGCAAATGTATCATTATCAGTAATCCTTTGATTGTTTGACTCAAGATTTATATGCGGTTTTTGTTCTTTATCTTGAGATTAATGATCTGATTATAAATTATTATCAAATTACTTTATGTAGCGATTTGTTCGAAATGCCCAGAGCAATCTGATCTGTGGTTTTGTTTCAGAATTGTTATTGATCTGTCACCTCCTCTTCGAAAATAATTTAGTTTCTTTGGTATATAGAAGTTGGAACTCAAAGATTAAACTCATGTATTGCAGTGAAATATTAATCTTAAGAATGAGATATTAATCTTGAGAATGAGAGAAATGAAAGGATAGAATTATTGAGTTGAGCATCACTTAAACTTCTAATTAGATTTTATCGCCAATGATAGCTTTAATACTGTCGTTTAATTGTCGAAATTCCGATTCTGAGGTATTAAGGTCCGAGATCTGAGTATTTTAAATGGGGAGAGACTGGCTCTAGGCTCCTCGGGATCTCGGTCAGGATGGCTAGACAATTCTTTCAGGAAAATCTCTAATTTTTTATTTTTCTTGTGTTGAGATCGTAATCTTTCGGAAATTTATGGGAGCATAAGTACCAGAGTAAGAAATTAAAATAAATAAATTTGCTGAAACTGAGAACCATCAAAGCAAAATGGGAAACAGTAGCTTAACCCCAGGTAAGAAAAAAGATTCCAGCTCAAAAACGAACTAAAAGGATCGAATATTAAAATTCATCAACATCAGGCCTAGATAAGGGAGCACAAACACAAGAGGAACCTTTGTTTGCTTGGAGTATGTGCCAAGACAACAAAATCAACATCGTAGGACTTAATACGAAGAAAAATTACACTACCTTTGATGGAGCTCAAATAGAATACACAGATCCTGAAGGCCTCGATTCCCACATATAAAATCAATAATAATCTAACTTTATTCCAGATTTTTATAGAAATATCACCATCGTGAAAGAAATTCCAAACACCAGATTACTCGTCTCTCTCAATTATCTCGACAGAATATCAGCGAATTTGGAAATATTTGATGTTTCCCAGAAAGTAGTAAAGAAAATTTACTCTTTCGGACAAATTTTCGGAGGTAGAATTTATAAATTTTGGAAAATACGAATATTCACTATTCATGTCATTATTGCATTCTCTTATAGGGACCGTTAGCGAAGATGTGGTCTATAATGCGAGAAGAAATCTCCTTGGTGCAATTCCTCTTACCAAGAAAGTGACTTGTCATCTGTGGAATATTGAGTACTCCGGACAGAAGAAGCACCATAATGTGAAACTCTTAAAAAAGGTTATGTACCCACACGAGGATTCCTGCGATATATGCAGGAAGAACTCAGAGAATGGTAGCTGCTTCATCCTTTTGACTCCTCACCTCACTCTTATCCTCTTGTCAGATTTTAAAAGTGAGATTGCTTACTTTGATATCAATCCTACTGGAGAGAGTGTAGCAGCCACCAGCAATTCTGGTGGATGTTTGATTTCAGACTTGAGCACTAGCAGTCATAGCTACCATCTGCAAATTGGCAGCGACGAAGGTAATAACGTTCTCCCAAATATAAATAGTTTAAAAGTGTAATTATCTGTCTTCAGAGCAGGGCGCTTGCTGTAGATGGAGCACGAATCTGGGAGAATCCATACTGTTTTATGAAGTGTGAAAAGACAAACCTCTATATTTTAGATGTTATCAAGAAATCTTTCACCTCAAAGAGCCCCTTCCAGCTAGGCGAAAGTACTAATAATATCCTCACATGTGATTCGCAACAAGATTAATTAATTCTAAAAAGACTTGATCGCATCGATTGATGTCTGTCCGAGCAATGGAGATTTGTTGGCATCTGGTGGAATGGAGCCACACATCAGTATATTTGATAAACGACAATCGAAGATAGTCAAAACCTTTGATAGCGTTCATGAACGTAAAATTATTTTCTTCGTTCTTATTATCATCGAATATTTGTTGACCTAGGAACCTCTGGCATAAGTCATTTCGTGCGTGCGGTGGAATCAAAGTGGAGACATGCTTACCTGTGTCTCACTCGGCTCAACAGCCAAAGTGCTAGACATGAGGACTGGCAAGGTACTTAGTATGGGACCCTCCAGAGCTGATTCGTCTGACTTTGAGATGAGAGAAGGAGCTCGGTCTGTTTGTTTTATTTGAGAGACTATGTGGAAAAAAGAGAATAATTTTGCTACTAGCTCAATATTTGAATATTTAACTTGCAAGTCCAGTCATTTAGTCCAAAGAGAAATAAGCACATTGATTGTCAATAATGAACAAAGCGTTAAAGTAACCTTTAGTCAAAATGAAGAAAGGAGATTGAAATGTATAATAAAGGAAATTTCACAGCTTAGAGAAAAAAAAGGTTTCATAATTATTCATTTTAGAAACAATTTCGCTTGGCAATCTAAAAAGAATTGCAAGCATTAAAGCCTTTCCAATTTAGTGCTACGTTCGTGCATATTAGAGGTGCTTGACTCCAAAAGGGGGTTAAAATTTGAATATATCTGAACGTCTGATATCATTGTAGCTTCAAATTTTCAAAAAAGCATAAAACCTCGGCTGTTGGTGAAACTTATCGATGAATAATTACAATATTCACTTAATTACGTACAAATAACTACATCTCAAACATATTTCAGCGAGTTAAAAGGATGGATAATAAATAAATATCTGCTGCTATAGTCATTTCTCTGACTCATCCTAAACCATGAAAAAAATATCTATCGAACAGTCCTCAGGTTCGATGGCTGAGCCTCAGCAAATTTCGCACTATACGGCCGAGCATTAGGCGAAAAAGCAGATTTTATCATTGTTGCATAAGGATGAGCAAAGTTTTCTTTTGATTCTGCTCTAGGTATGGTCGACTCCTGAGTTTTTGGTTTCACACTTTCCCAGTTCCCACCACGCTTCTCAGTCCCGCCAGCAACATTCGAATAACCAGAAACCTTGCTATTTTGATCTAATATCCTCAAATTCTTTTCAGAGCCATGCTTAGAACCTTCAGCGAAACGCTCACACTTCTGCATATATGTTTTTTGAGTTTCTTGGACCTGCTCAACCTTGAGTCTCGGCTGTAAAATCGCTTTCCAATCTGTTTCTGGACTATAAAGCGCTGGTTTAAATGTACATTCGGTCAGCTCATCTTTCATCTTGATCTCTGCCATGGCTTCCAATTTAGCCTTCTTAGAGTTCAACCAGGCCAGATTTCTCCTCGCAACCGCATCAGCCTCTGCGGTTTTGCTTGCCTCTACCGATTCTTCTCGATTTGAGATAATCACCTCGAACTCCTTGAGGGCTGGACTACGAATATCGAGGCCTTTGTCCAAAATGAGTAGCTTTCCGTCTTTTCCGCTGGCGAAAATCTTATTTTGTCTCATTTGAATAGAACTCAGATAGGACTGTGGGGACGCTTTTGTGAAGGAACTACAGTGTGAAAGGCTATATTCGAGCTGAGTGGCGTTGCTTTTGGTAGAGCACGCTTGGATCCCTCTTCCGACTGTCGGGGAGATAAGGTCATTGAGGTCCAAATTGAATTGCTTAGGAACATGCTTTTCTCTGGAAATTTCCTTAATTTCATTGCATCTAGTTCCCTGAGGTCTACCAGCTCGTCCGCGCTCCTCAATTACCTCGGAAACTGGCTCTTCCCTCGCAATACCAAGTTTTGGAGCTTGAGATTTATATTTGAGCTCCTTCGCGGCCTGGTTACGGCTTTCCCTTATGGCCTTATAGCCTTTCTTTGTAACTTTCGTTTCATCGGTTCTAATGCCATATTTTCCTTCCTGTTGATTCGATTCCTGATGGAACGCTTGCTGCAAAGCTTGCAAGTTGTTCTCCATCACTTGGACTTGAGAGAACTTGCCTTGGGCGAAATAGTTGGCTTGAGGCGAGTTCATATTTTCCTTTTGAAAAGATTCTTTATGGGACAATTTGCTGCTGTTGGAGCTCTCTGAGTGCTTCATTCTCAGACTTTTTTGGTATATTTCTTGCTTTGGAGAATAGTATTCTTGCACCGACTCGATATTAGGTCTGAAGTCATTCGATTTATCATTCAAGGACATATATTTGCCCTCTCTGGAGATCTGTAATGGACGAGATTCAGCTCTATCTGATGATTTTGCCGTGTTATTCTCATTATGAGCCTCGATATTGAAATCGCCTGAGTTCTCGATGCGTTTGTCTGGCTGGTCGAAATTAAAAAGCCCAGACTCTTCCGAGCTCCCCTTAGTCTTCGAGCTTAACGACCCCGCTAATCTATAAATTCCTTGATAAGCAAACCATCTTGGAAACTATCGCATTACCTCTGATAGAGGGACGTATGACCTTTTAGCTTCAGCATTTTTTCCGAGTTTTTGTTGATTTTTGGGACCGCGGTTTTCTTATCTTGCAACTCTTTGTTTCGAATCGCATTCAGCTTATTCTCCAAACGCAGACCTTGGTTGATCAAGCGCTTCTCCACAGGTTCGTTAGAGCGGGAGCCTTTTTCCTGGAGAATTCTGCGCGTTCCTTCACAAGAAAATGTTTTCCTTTGCATATGTCTCAGCTCCTCTAATTCTCTTTGATCCTTTGTCAAAATTCAATTAAACACTCAAATAAACGCTCTGAGTACCTTTTCATGCTGTAATTCTTGATGTTTGCGCATCTTTCTTTCATTCCACTGGAAAAGTGAGTCTATTTGGCGGTGCAAATGGCGTGATTGTGGATTTATCTATATTTGAGAGTCATAAATTAAGTTCTCCTCAGCATTGTTTAAGGTTACCTCAGGCTGATGTGTGCACTCAGCTTCAGTTTCAGCGATTTTCTCGTTCTGTTTCGTCATATTAATGAGCTTTTTACAAAGAAATTAAGAGAGCCAGCGATTTAGTAAAAATACCTCTTTTTCTCTCTGGAATTCGACACAGCGTTGGTAAATATCAACTTGTTTTCTAAACTCGCTTTTCTTAACAATTGCTTTAGAGTTTTTGGAAATTTCTGGCCGGTCTCTCAACTCGGCAGCTTCTGCGAGCTCTTTCATTCTGCGAAGATTCTCAAGTCTTGCCTAGGGTTACAAATTAATTCCAGTCACAAAACCCAACAAATTACTTCTCTTGCTTGGTCTTGGAGCTTCAAGCGCTCTTCAATAGGCAGCTTGTCTCGAGATTTCGAGGATCTATCCTTAAGCGAGTACGATTTTTCTCTGGTTGTGCTGGTCGACGAGTTACGATCGTGAGTCTTATATTTGCTAAAAGAGGAAGCAGACGTCGCTTTTCCATGCTGTTTCATTGACCGGGACCTCGAACCATCCGGAAGAGGTCCTCTCTCAGCAGTTTCTCCAGTATTTTGACCTTCAAGGCTAGTAGAAGCGCTTTTTTCTTTATCTGCTGCAGTTTTTTCCTTATCAGAAGCGGTTTTGATCTCAAGGAGGTTGGCTTGACTATCACCACTGTATTCCTGCCCGAGCCTATCATTCGCGGACTTACTTGTCCAAAGCTCATGCTCGAGGCTCTCTTCGCGCTGAGACAGAAGCGAATAGTTCATTTTCTCTTGACCGATGTAAATCAGCTTCTTGTTCAAATACGCTTTATTAGCCTTCTCCTCATCATCGTCTGATTGTATCTCGTTTTGAAAAGACTTCTTTTTCCTCTGTTCCTCAAGCATTTTGTTGATCATCGTGATTTGCTCGTCGCTATCTTTAATCAAGTTTTGCACAACAGGATTCTTCTCGTTTTTAGCAGACTCAATGCTTTCTCTGGTAAACTGTCCGCTGAATCCCGTCATAACCTGACTTTGGGAGTTCGATAGAGACGGGTTTTTGTAAATTTTGTAAGTCTTGTAGTATTCTGCCTGAACCAGTTGTTCTTTGTTCGTTGTGGTGTTTCCTTCAGGGATCTCTTGGTCCATGTTGGGTAGCTTGGCTCGGTAGACCTCATATCGGTCTGTAATTGAAGGTTCATCAATTAGTTCGCTTTCTGCTGCCTTTTCCACATCTAATCGAGAATTTTCACATAAAAATTCCTTAGGGAAGCTTACTTTCGTTTTTATTGATTGGGATATCGGACAAATCGAAGAACTCGTCGTTGATCTTGGTAAATGGCTCTTGCATGTCTTCAGTCGGCAAATAATCTGTAGCTTGTCTCAATTACAAATGTTTAATTTTTAAATTGAATATCAACGTTTAACTAACAGCTTAACCAAAATTCAAATTTTATTTGATTAAGCATTTTGCGAATTCGCAAATAAGTTTAAAAAATCCTCTCAAGCAACCTAAATGGACCTTGATACACCCTCGAGCCCTCAGATTATTGGATGTGAGTTTAGTAAGTAGTCAAATAAATAATATTTCATAAAAAATGTAGCAATGAATGCAATTTGACATTTAATATGGCTTTTCCCCTCAATTTCACTTAAAATTACTTTAAAAAATCTTAGTCTCCTTCCATTTATCGAAATAGTCCAACATACTCTTAAGAGATGTCTCTTTCGCCGGTATTACCTCCTGGCTCTTCAGCTTGCTTCCCTTTTCCCTCAGTTTTTGGATCTGATAATCGTAATCATCCATTTCGATGTCTTTTTCAAAGTAACGGTATTTTTCTGGCGTACCTGGCTCCACCCTCACCCGATTCTTCTGAATCGGTTTCGTAATTTGAGCCTTTCTACCGGCCCGATTTATCACCAAGCTCGGCTCGCTGTGCTCATCGCCATCAGCTAGAGTGGACTTCATTGAATACACAGGCTTTTCGTCATTCACTGGGTTGAATTCCTTTTTCACAGGCCTTCTGTAGAAAAAGAGGTCTTTGTCCTCGTCTTCCTCAAGGAACTTGCCAGTGAGAAAAACTCCTGATTTATTGAAAAAGCCTCCCATATCCTTCACCTCTGGAGTGTTGAGCTGCTTTAATGGTTTCTTCTCAGGGGTAAGCTCGACCTTCGCATCACGGGGAGTTGTTTGCCTGCTTCTGTTAAGCGAGTTTCCGCCTTTAAAGAAGTCTAACAGTGTCTCTGACACTACCCTAGAGTCGATAATACTCCTTGATTTTGTCGACGGCAGGTCTTGCATCGATGGCATTGAGCTCTCTGGACTTTCAAAAAGACTACCAAAGCGCGACTTACGTTCAGTGGCTTGAGTCTCGTTCTGAGTGAAAGTAAAAGTGCTTTCATCAGTCAGCAATGCGTCAGTATTAAAATAAATTATCCCTGATGCTTTTGCTCTTTGTGGTTGAGCGAAACGAGGACTTCGGGAATAGTTGCTTTCGTTTGTGAAAGTCGGCAAATCCTCTCTGGTCGAGATGTTGTGCTGTCCAACTATGTCTTTATTAAGATGGTTTTCGTAAGCGCGGAGAAGCGGAGAGGTTAATTTGTTGAATTCTTTATTAGCGTGTTGGGTGAATACTGTGTCTTGTTTATCTACAGGCCTTGATTGCTGATCAGCTCGGTATCTGTTGTCGAAAAGATGATAAAGAGTTTTTGTAGCTGAATGCTGAGAAGCCAAGGACTGAAGCTCCAATCTATCTTTAGGGTTTCTCGGGATGATTACCAAGTCACTTTCCTTAGCAGTCGGTCGGACAACATTCGGCGTGACACTTCGAACAGGTTGTGCGCGTTTGGCTCCTCCCATGAGGATAGTGACAGCGGAATTTGGACTTAGCCCCATCAACTTGTCCAGATCGGGAAGGACTTGCGATTGCTCCTGAGGCAGTTGTTTAATTTGATTGTCTGTTTTCGTGTTGCTGGATGAAGTAACGTTTTGCACTTGATTAGATAAGTCACGTTCTTTAGCAGTCGGTCGGACAACATCTGGTGTGACACTCCGAACAGGTTGCGAGCGTTTGGCACCTCCGATGAGGATAGTGACAGCGGAATTTGGACTTAGCCTCATCAACTTGTCCAGATCAGGAAGAACTTGCTGCTCCTGAGGCAGTTGCTTGTTTTGATTTTCTGTTTTCGTGTTGCTGGAAGAAGCAACATTTTGCGAGTGATTCGATGAAACAACGTTCTCCGCGTGACGAGAGGGAACAACGTATTGAGTGTTGTTAGAAGGAACAACATTCGTCATCACAATGTCTTTTTTGTTAGGCTCGGTCGACGTGGTCTCCACATGATATTGCTTGCTTTTACTAAATCCAAAGTTCGGAGGTCTTTCTTCGGTTTTTATACTGGGTTTCTTAGCAAGAGATTGCGAGGGCAATCCCTCGGTTTTAGGAGTATTCAAAACTTTTTGTTGTGATATCGAAGGTCTATTGGACCCGGTTTTTACTACGCTCTGATTTTTGGGACTCTCCAAGATAGAAAGCTCTTTTGGAGTAGAGAGTATCTTATTGTCAATCGAGCGGTCTGCTAGGTTGAAGATAAATTCATCTAGTATGCTGGTGTTGCTCTCGGGCTGCGAGCGATTGATATTTCTCTCTTGCTGAGAGCGATTGGTGTTTAAATAATTACTGTTTGCCTCCTGACGTTCCTGACGACTAATAGTTGAAGCTTTGAGCCCATTGTTACTTGCTTCGAGATTTACCGCTTGACTACTGCTACGAACTTCCTGAGTGCTAGCTTTATTCATAGGGGCTGATTGTTCAGACTTCCCAGCAGTATATGAACCGTTATCCAACACCCGGACATTAGCTGATAGTTTGGTGACTGAGGAATTTTGAAATCGAGATTGAGGGAAAATCGCCTCTTGAGAGGCATTATGGAGGATATTTCCATCTAAATAATACAAATGTGGCGAGTTGAAGTTCGGCTTCCCGCTTTCTTGGAGTTGTTTATTGAAACTTGGGATATTTTCCGTTTTATTCGTAGTAGTCCTGATATTGCTTGGTGGCTCATTTGAATTGATACCCTGTGAAGATTGGTTCAACGGAAGAAGTTGGTTAGATTGTTGCTCAACTGCTTTTTCAAGGCCTAGGCTCTCTTTTTGTTTTTTAAGCGCTTCTTCTTCCTTTTGTTTTTTGATGAAGTTTTGAATGCCTTCTTTCCAAAACGAATTCTGCTGTTTCTTCGCTTCTTCCTCTTCCTTTTGCTTTTTTTTGAAGTTTTGAATCCCTTCCTTCCAGAAAGATTTTTGCTCTGATGCGGGATTGCTTTGACCACTCTGAGTCATGTTATTGGATGGTCTCTGTTGAGGAGAGCCAAAAGAGTCCATTAATTCGTCTTCTTTGGAGCCCAATGGCTTCATTTCTGCATGCAGATTAATCCTAGTGTTCAAATTCCCATCCTGTACATTTCCTTCAGGATACATAGAGGAGCGAGGCAGCGTATGTCCTTTCGAATTTTCTTCGTTTAGCTCTGTTTTTGATTGGTTAATATAAAATTTCTCTTCTTCCTCTTCGATTTGAATGAGGTCACAGTCACCTTTTGCTCCCTGGTTTTCAGTGCTTAGATTTCTCTCTTGATAAGCAGCCATAAGCACCGGATCAAATGTTCCTGTTGAAATAAGCTGACCAAAAGGACTTGCTTCAGTGCCAGCACCAAATGTCGGCATTTTTAAAGGGTCCTCATCTCTTACTACCTTAGCATCTGTGCTATCTCCTTTATCACCTTTTTCTCCCAGCAATGAGAGAGGATTCTCAGCGGATTTGAGCATGTTTAGGAAGCCCCAATTCACAGGATTAACAAACGACCCAGAGCTCGGCTCAGCAGACGCTTTGCCTTCTTCGAGAAACCCGACACGTTTCTTTTTATCTGAAGGAGTATTTTCAAGGGATCTCAAGCTGCCTAAAGGGAAAGAAGTTATTTCAACAAAAATCCTCCGTCAAATAATGTACTTTTTCGGATTTCAGAGTCGTCTAACCTCTTATTTGGCTCAGTCTCTAGCTCTTTCGTTTCCGTTTGTATCGTTTGCACTGGTGAGGTCCTATTGATTTCTGCATATGTCCCATCGTCTCTTATCTCCATCATTTTCCCAAAAACATTGGCGATACGAGGTTTCTGTTTCTCTTGACTCATGTTTAGACCTTGGCTTGAATTTTCTTCTCGAAGAGATTTGGTGGTTTCGCTAGGACTACTCAATGTGTTTTTGGACCCCCGAGAAAAGAGTTTGTTATAGATATCTGCGCCTTGGTAATTCGACGACTGGGTGTTCTGTCTTTTCTGTTTTCGTATGCTCGGGAAGAACCCTTGGCCGAAAACTTTGGTAAGCATGCTCTTGCCAAAGACTTCGAAATGTTTTGTCATTTTCTGAGGGATTGTCTTGATCTGCCCATTCAACTGCAAGATTTCGAGCCTCTTTCTCATTCTTTTCTCCTTTACGGAGTTTTCAGTCTCTTCTTCAGAGTCCGAATCGCTTTCGGTCTGTGCCGCGTCACGCCCATGTTGAATTTTCTCGAAGCGAGTCTTGATTCCTAGGGACAGGTCTTTATCCTCTCTTCTACTATCAATAATCTAGTTTCAATGGAAATTTGTCAATTGTTGTCCTACTGAAGCTTTTATACATTGAGAGAGCGAGGAATCGTGTAGGTCAGGACCTCGGTTTTTAAGAAAGAGACTATGTCTGCACAGCTGATATAGGTCGAGAACAGGAAAGTCCGCCTCTTGGAGCCGCGTTTCTGCTCGCCCATTTTCATCGCGGTCATTCGTAAGGAGATTTGCAGCGTGTTTGCACGGACCCATGAGTTCTTTTGGTCGAGGGCTTTTTCGATCTCTTTTAGAAAGAAAATACAGTCTTTGATCGGCACTTTCGATCTGCAATCGCTCATTAGACTGTTTGATTAATAGCGACTTACTTATCGGGGAAGAAGAGATGCCAGAGCATTGTCATTCGTTCCTCGATTCCGTTGCAGCAACTCAATATCAGCAGCAGCTTAAAATCTCTTTTCGATATCTATAATGGATTAATTAGGGAAGAAAATATGAAGGGAATTACCTCGCCGTCTCCCTCTTGATCGACAATAAGCAGCAGCTTAGAGACGATTAAATGCGTGAGTGTGAAAGGCGGGTTCCAATGGGTAACTAGATCATTATAAGAGAGTTTATCCTAATGGCAACATAGTAGTATGTATATTAATTAATGTTTTTCATTCGAAATAAATTACCTTGGGTATCGCTTCAATCGTTTTAAGCACCAGAGATACACCTTGTATCGTTGTCGAGAGTCCCTGCGCGACAAGGAGACTGCGGAACGCTGCGATATAGCTCAAGCGGTCATCAATCGCCTCCTTCGTTATCTCAAACGCCTCTTCACTGGCTAACCGTAGTTCTTCGAAAAACGTTTTCTATTAACATGTGATTACATTCCCCGCTGACATAGCAAGCGTAGATACCTGATATTCGGCCTCAGTAGCACGATAAAACGCTTTCAAGAGCAATTTTGGAGTCACTTGCTTCTTTAGAAAAGTGAACTTGATCTGCAATATCGCAATTCCAACTCGCTCTGGTGAGATAGGCAGGTCTTTTAGCCTAGCGAACGTATCTTCAAACTTCTGAAGGAATTTCTTCTGTAATTGTTCGAGCATTACTGTGGCAATTCTTTGAGAATTTAATACATAAGCTAGGAGTTTTTCTAGAAACTTGCGTTACGCATGCACGATATTGAACCCGTAAACGAATAGCCAGTCCCATATTTTCAGCACCAGATCGTAAGTCTCGAATCCTGCGAATAGAGAGCAATAATGCTGATGAATAAATGCATCGATGAACATCTCGAATCCAATGTAATCCTAGACAAGCCTAGTCAATATTCACTCTTTCCGCTCAAACTTACGTAAGAAAATGTATGTCGATGATTAAACGCTTGCTCTTGGATAACCAGTATTGAGAGGAGCTCAGGATAGCGATTCTTTACGATGACTCCGAACTTTATCAGTTCCACAGACCGCACGTCCACACTCGATTTTGAATCGTAAAAATGCTTTTGCAGAGGGTTAGATCTCTATTATAATCGGCTTTACCTTTGGGAAGACTTTAGTCAAAACGAAATGCAATAGTTTTATCGTATTCTCGGGACTCCGGCCGACAAGGTACAACAGCGAGGCCATTGCACTCCAGCTAGGGTGGTACTCAAACTGTGGATATATCAACGAGAAGCAGAATAGGGTTAATTCAATGCTATAGGGGTTGTCCATGTAAAAGGAAGGAGGTTGGAGCGAAATTACTCTTTCATTTTGATTTCATCGATTGCAAGCGATGGCTGATTGCTCTTTCGGATTTTCTTCCATCGTAAATTGATTCTTTGGACGACCTCTTCGACGTTTTTGATGATCTGTGCCTTGATGGAGAGCTCGTCAAGCATACTTTGAAGCTAAAGAGGAAGATATTGGATGATGATGAATGATAAATTCACAAAGAATGAGATACTTCTGCTGTTTCTATAAGGGCTTTGAACTGGTGGGATATCTCTTCTCTTTCAGCCGGGTCGATCAGACTCAACCAAAATCTAAAGGAGAATTAGCTGGTGGGTGTGAGGGAATTTTATACTCTTGGCGGTTCTCGTCAGTGATGGCCGCAAGAATGGCCTGAGAATTTTTTAGAATTGCGAGTTTGTCGTTGTGAGGGCCTGTAAAGGAGAGTAGCTCTTTTAAGGACCTGAAAATCTGTCTTGGCTTCTCCATGGAACTGTCGGGCCAGTCTGATTAAAAGCAAAAATAAAATTTTATCGCAGAGTATTATTGGCACTGAATTGGAGGATCTCATGAGAAAGTCAGGATGATGAATAACGATCAGTCAAATACACATTTTTTCGATTTTTGGAAAAGGAACTGTATCTGGCTTAGAATATCGTGTTAAATAATGTTCCTGAAGCTGACTAACGACTTAACGAAAGTTTTGGAGAAAAAAGAGAGAGCTGGTAGAGCAAAGTGAAGGGAGGAGATATATTTTTGTTGAAGATGCTATGGCAAGGGTGTGGAATATGATAAGAGTTGCATTCCATGACTGTTTTCATAGCAAATTTATTTTTGAAGAAAATCAATGTATTATTCATAACAGTTTCGGTATTAATCGTGAAATTTTGATTCTGAATTACATTTGTCTTAAAATGGGAAATCAAAATTTTAGTATGTTTTCCTTGTGTCGCTGAAAACTACAGATACATAGTGAAGAAATAGCATTCTTGCTTAAGGTCAAGAGAGAGAGTAGTAACCTATAATCATGCATTTAAAAAGAGTTATTGATACTTGATGATAATTTTTAGGACTTGTTGGAAATTAATGATTGTATTGCAATATTGCAATCTACTTATCTTACGGGATTGCTAGTGTCTTTCCTTGCACTTAATGCTTAATCAGTCACTTGGAGAAGAATGATTAAACATAGTGCTGCTGATTAAATTCTATACTTAAACAAGGGATATCATCCCATTTTATACATTTTGCTCTCAGTAAGGCAGCTGAATGGGCATCAGGATCAATTATGTCACTTTTATTTTCTAAAGAAAAAACAATCATGTACTGACGCCTTCATTAATATACAAGTCGAGTCTATAACAAAAAAAATTAACTTTCGTTCTTCAAACTAATTCTTAATATTAATTGGTTTGATAATCACTTTCCTTCGAGGTCTTTTCTCGTGAAACAATTCGAAGCCTTCGGATTATCCTTCCTTGAAGGGATGACAAGTTATTCTCGCATTCGTAATTAATTAGGGCTTTATTAATTTGAGTTTTGGCCAGTTTAATTTGATCCGTCGAGTTAAGCAAAGAAAATGGGTAAATTGAGTTATGAAAGGAAGAAAGTTGTTAGCTATCTCTTAATGTACAATTGTTAAGTAAAAGATTCCCTAGGCAAACATCTTATGGGCAATTGATGTTAAATGCAGCCGTCACCTGTCATCCATGTTTTGCCATCCTGAATTGTTCTCACTAGTCCAAAACGCTCCAAAAAAGTCACGATCTCTTCTGGGTTAGGAGAAATATGAGTTATTTCCACGTTTTATTGCAAATTCTCAATAATCAACAAAACCCTCTTTTTTGAGGGTTTTTTCATATTTTAAATCAATTGAATTCCAGAATAAAATTTAAAGAGGTTTATTTCTTGGATAAATCAAATTAGCATTGTTTTCAGCTTCAGTATTGACCCAAAACATGCGCTCTCAAAAACCCGAAGCACGCAAATTATCTGCGGGTTCTCCTATTCGCAGGCTATTTGCTAAAGAAACCTTCTCTAAGGTGCGAATTAGTCCGGAAGCCTCTCTTGATGAAGAATCAAGTCCAGAACGGCACGATTTCGTCAGACAGCTCACTTTCACTAATCTTAGAGGCCTTACGCAAGCAAGATTTCCTCAAAACTCGCATAAACTTGAATCAACAGAAGGTTCTGACCGAGATCAGTTAAAAATAAAGAAGACCTTCAGATTGATAAAGAGATTCCAGAACGCGACATTCTACAAAAGACTTTCGAGATGGCAGAAGCTGTTATATGTCTTGTTGGAGGATCCAGGCAGCTCATTACTTGCGAAAATCGTTTTTTTTTATCTTGTCCTGTGCATTGTTTTCACGCTGGTTCAAGCGACAATTGATAGTTTCCATACAAATGATGAACGCTTTGCTGCGCTCTACGCCATGGAATGGATAGTTTCGATTTCTTTTACGATCGAGCTTGGGCTGAGGTGGCTCTGTTGCACTGCATTCGGCATGAAACGGTGGGTGTACATGACGCGGTTTCTGAATATCATCGACGTTATGAGTCTCGTTCCGTTCTATATGAACCTGAACTACTCGACTGAGCATAGATCGTTCGAAACACTCCGCATCTTGCGTATACTACGATTTGTAAGAATTGTCAGAGTGCTGAAGCTCTCGAGATATATGAGAGGCACTGAGACGTTTCTCACAGGGCTGAAATCCTCAGTCGTTGCGTCTGGTTTCGTCCTTTATTTTATCTTAGTTACAGTTTTATTATTTGCTGTGGGAGTTTATTACGCCGAGATGGGAAGCACGTTTGAAACTATCAATGACAGAGAGAGAGACGTAGAGTCAATCATTGGCTCAGCGTGGTGGGCGGTCGTCACCATGACGACGGTCGGTTACGGCGACGTGGTTCCGCAGACGGTAATTGGAAAGATCATAGGTGGGTTCGCTGCATTTCTTGGAATGTTACTGTTTACTTTTCCTACTGTAATTATCGGGCATAATTTCCAGCAAGCGCTGAAAAACTCCAATGAAGCTAAGCGCGTTGAAAGGTACAAAGAGCAAGAAAGAAGGAAAAATCCAGATCTGACTGCTGAGCAAAGAGAAGTGCATTTTATGAACCATAGGATCGAATTGATCGATAAAACGAACAATACCATTACAAAAATATTAAGCGATAGCCAAAAACTATACTTGGATGTTGCAAAGAACCTGAAGCATCTCTACCGGTCGATTTACGCTGAAGATAGCGGTGGAGTAGGCTTTGAGAAGATGGTAGCAGGGAGCAGTAGCACTCCAGCATCTGCGACAAATAAAATGGATCGAAAGATCGGAATTATGGAGAAATTGATGAAAGTGAGAAGAAAAATCAAAGTTGCAAACCTGTTCAAGGGGGCAGCAGGAGGTACGTCTATGGGGGATAGCCTTGAGTTTATTTCTCCTCCCACACGTGGTAGGCTCTCTTCGAAAGAATTTGCGTTCATGAGCGGGGAGAATCTGCCAAATCCAGAGACAATGGACGCAATCGAGCATGCAGAAGACCATGAAGTTAACTTAATACCAGTTGCAGCGTACGAGAAGGACCTGTTGAGTATGGACAAATATCCGAACGCTTTTAAATTATATGAGAGAAAGAGCAAAGATGAAGAGGAGATTTTAATAGTAAATAGTCTTGTCGACGAGAAAGGACTCGCTGATGAATATAACCAAGAGTTGAATATGTTGACTGAATCAGTATTGCAGCTGGTAGGAGGCGAAGGGGATGTAGAAATCCCTTTAGATTTGAATGACGGAGCCACAAACCGAAGTGTTGGGAGGTTAAGTCGCTCACCAATCACGAAATACTATAAAAGAATGAAAAAGGAGCATTATATTGCGAAAAAAGAACAACTACGTAGCCGTCAAGAGATTAAACTCTTGGACATGGCTGATGAGATCGCTGATTTGATCGAGTCGAAAGCGAACAAAAAGAATCCTGAAGGAGAGGAAATATTAGAAGAGATTTTAGTGACTCCACGAATAGAAGGGTCGGATTCAAAATTGGAGAGTAGTCAAAAGCTTTCATACTCGGGTCGTGGTATGGGAGAGACTTTTGGGCGATTACAGATGCAATTGGCGAAAAAATATTTGCTGTCAGAGAGTGATGTCATAGAGGAAGAATCAGCTCAGGAATCGTGCAGATTGCCTGCGCAATAACAATTTTGTGAGTTTATTATTGCTGCTCAATCATAGAAGGGATATGAAGGGCAGAGATTGTGTGGCGAGAATTTTTTAAATTGAAAAAGTGAATAAGCAATGCTTTGGTGTTTGTACATTTAATGGATATTTCGAATGTAGTTTTATTTACTAAAATCTTGCTGTTCTCAAACAATTTGAATACATTTTGCTTGTGATGCTAAATTAAACCTCATGAACAGAATTTGTCTCAAGTATGTAAATTGTCTGTACTGACAACCTTACTATGCTCATGTAAATTTCTAACATTTTCTATGGTTTGGACAATGAATAACATCTTCTTGAGCATTTAGCAAAGGAATGATTTGTAAACAGTTATATTCACGGGAAAACTCTTGGAATTTCCATGAAATTAGAAAAGGCTAGGAATAATTATATTTTCAAAGGGCAAATTCCTACTTTCTTTTCTATTTTACAGTTCTGATTTGAAAATTTGGCAAAATTAATGAAGAAAATATTTCTATGGAGACACACTTGTATGCTATGAAACAGCACTCTATTTATAATGAGTCGTTAACCTGGTAAAATCACATTAGGCATACTTCTCTGAGAAATAGTACCTTCTTTTATACAATGCGTTTTACTCCAGTAACAACTTCTGTGCTGATTGAAAACCTGATTAAATCTAAATATTCTCTAAACGCTCTTTTCCTAAGAATATTAGGTAATGGCAATCAGCAATAACTACTCACCAAACAAATGTAGGTTCTGATAATTTATCTAGCAATAAATATTAGATTAGTCATTTCACTGCCGAACAAAATTAATTTACCATTCTTCATATCAGCGCAAAGGAGAAAAGGACTCCATAACATCCATTTAAACTGAGATTCTAAGCTGATCTCCTGCTCTTGTTTCAGACTTTCCTTTAATTTGGTGATATCTAGCTCTCCAAACTAAATAACTGTGTAAACATCAACAGACTAACAGAGTTACTTACTTCACCGGCTTCCCATTCGAAGATAAAGTTCGCGATTTTAGTGATAAACGACTCCCAATATTCTTGATGTTGTAGGTTTCTGAATGGGATTATTATATTTACACTAATCGAAATTCATTCAATAAGATCATTTATCTAGAGATGTTAAAGGTCCATACTTGTGTGTAATTCGCTCTGATTTGAACTTCAAAAATAACACTGAGATTTTAGCAAGCGCTTCAATCGACGCTCCAATATATTCCATACACGAAACCTCTGAAATCGACAAAACATCGGCATATCCTCTGATTTCCAGACCAAGAGCCATAGAAAGCTCCTTAGCCTCATCTTTATCTACGTTCTAAGCTTCGGTCAGTCGACGGAACAAATTATTCTTACCGAAAAGCAAGAAATGCCGTGCTGTTTGAACGATAGCAGCACTTTCGTAGGAGGCGCTCCAATCGCGATCACTAAAGTTATTTCAGCCTTAATGAGCATCTCGATTAAGACATTTCGCAAGGATTCCTCAAATTTCTCGACTTCTGCCTAATCTTTCATTAGAAACCTCATGTAAGTCTCATTCTCACCCAATCGAGGTTCTCTCCATCAAAGACATATTTCCCAAAAGCCTTTTTCTTTCTAAAATCAAGAAAAACCACCTTTCCTTTTCCTCCCACCTCCACACCAGGTTCAATCATTCCATGCAAACCAATCCCCTCAATCTTCAGGCAGCTTTCAATAGCATCATACACCTTGGGCTGTCGCATGAACAGCTTCACCCTAGGGAACTCTCTCTTCTTTTTGTTGTCTTCACTCTTAAGTTCCTTTCCACTAACTTCTCCTTTCCAATCTCTACTTTCGAGAAATACATCGAGCACTTGACTAGCCACCTTCTTGTCAACACTCTCCTTCGCAAACCTCCTCAATTTCTCTTCAAACGCCCTAGGATCAGCTCGTTTTGACTACGAAATCAATTATAAAACAATCCAAGCGACTTCCTTTACGTTTGAATCGCAGCACTTTTCCCAATATTTCAAAACTTCGTAATAGTTCTCCAATAAAAACCCTCGAAAATCCCTGAAAAATTCAGCTCTTGCCTCCCGCCTCTTGGCAAACTACTAATTTATAAGCCATTCACATTAATGACCTGGCAATTACCTCGCTGAAAAAATAATACAGACAAAGTATCAAACGTTTGGTGAAATCTCCATTGCGTTTAGAGAAATCTAATATGCGCTTGACTATATAATAATTCAAGATGTCTTTCTTATTGTTTTGAGCGAGGTAGTCTCTTATCTCACTCACAATATCCATTCTTTTGCTATCGGTATGAACCAATATCGCCTTTGCATCTTATTTTTTTATGGTTATTTCAGCCTTAAGTATTCATATTACCTACGCCCAATTCGAAAAACAGCTTTACAATATCAATGTGAGCTTCTAATATTTTTAACAATCTGTTTGGGATATCCATAATAGACATTGAAAGGCCTATCAATCGGTCTTTTTATTGGAATTTATTAAAAAATCCGCGCGAAAGTTCAAAATTCCATGACTTTTTATTAATGTTTCGTACAAAATTTGAAATTTTGGAATTTCGCGAAATTGGACAAGAATGACCAGCGTTTGGAATGTACCTAAGGAATTATTGAAATTTAAGACCACTGATGAAGATGGCAATGAATGCTGGGAGGTCAGTCGAATCATCGGGAAAAAAAAGCAGAATGGAGTAGTGTTATACAAAGTGCTATGGGAAGGGTTTTCTGAAGAGGAGTTCACATGGGAACCGTTGGAACATCTCCAAAACGTAATAGGACTCGTTGAGGAGTTCGAAGCAAGCTGTCGTGCAAAGAAGTCGAAGAACGCTGAGAAAAGCAAACAATCTTCAATTCAATCCTCCAGTGGAGGCACGAGCGTTGAGAAAAATATCATATCAGAGCAAGCAGGAGCCAAGAAAAAGAAAAAGAAAATGACTCTGGCTGATGATGATTCAGTAAGTTCTAATGAAAAAAAGTTAAACTCGACCTCACTCCAAGGAAAGGATCAGAATAATGAGACTTCTACTAATAAATCAGAGCAGACCTTGCCGAAGAAATCATTGGAAGCGAAAATTCCAGAAAAGAGCGCAAACGACGTGAAAATAGTCGAGAATTTATCTCTAAACTCGAAGCAAATGAAAGTTATCGACGGTTTGTCTGTAAGCACAGCCAATCAAGGGAAGGCGTCGATTGGATCAGCAAAAAAGTTGGATAATATTGAAAGGAGTCCGTCCCTTGAGTTAAATCTTTCCAATTTCATTTTCAAGCCTCAAGAAACTAAGAGTAGAATTCAGCATGGAGAGCAGGAGCGCAACAAAATGGATATTGAAATGCCAGTCAAGGGGAACAACAGCGCTTGTTTAAGTAATTCCGATTACATGGATGGAGAGGGAGGTTGCAATCCTTTTAAGCTCCTTGTAAAAGAGCTCTACGAGACAAAGGATAAGCTGCATAATAGCTCCTCTCTGTCGTTTGATCCGAGAAGAGGTGCAGCCTCAGCATCGTTTTTCTTAAGAGAGAAAAAGAGTGAAATGCTGATCAGAGATAATCGACAGCAGAAGTTTGATTTACCGGACGTTCTGGCCTTTACTGAGAAGAAAAATGGGAAGTTGAGCCTTGAAAAACCAAGCAGCTCAGAAATCAGGGCTAACGATAGCCAAAAGAATTCCCCACAAAAAGAGCTCACACTTCGTCAAAGAGAATATAATACTAACCTTTTGGAGATGCTGAAGACTATTCGTCAAGGAAATCACGAAAGCAGTCGTAGAACGAAGCCAGAAGAGAAGGTCCAAATAGGAAACAATACTAAGAACGACCTCATTCAGTCAGTGTCAAAAACCCCGATTACAACTGAATTGAATCCAATTTTTCTAGATCAAACTCCTTTGGAAGCGAAAACAACGGAGATGGGTAGTACAGGCTCGGTGATGGGAAAGAAACAGCGGAGCATCGAAATGGACGTCTCAAAAGATGTTGCAGGCTCCGGCAGTCCAAAGCCAGTGTCTAATTTTATTGTGGAAACAGAGCTGAAAGCAACTCAATCTAATGACAATCTCATTAGCGAAAAAACGAAGCAGAACAGCTCAGACGGCCAAAATGATTTAATGATAGAGGAATCTGCCGTTACTCAAATCAATGAAGATAGCTTACCTCTACAAAGCATGCTGATAGAATCGCCGCCACTCATCAATGAGAAGGATCCAATTGAACTCCCAGCGAAGAGTCCAAAAGAACTCATTGAGAAAAATGGCATTGCCGAAACTAAGCCACTGTTACCGAATATCCAAGCACAAACGCCTAAAACCAAAACTTCCATTCAACCTAAACCGATCAGTGCCACTTCCCCTCCCCCAAACAGATTATTAGGATCCTCTTCTCTGCTTAGTTCCATGCTTCAACTCATTCCAAAAACCCACAAGCCCTCTGCTACAGATCTGTCTGTCAGAAAGCAACAAATGCCTATTGTGTTAGATGACCCAGTTGTAGTAATCAACAGCTCAAATCCTATCACAAAGGAGAAACCTTCACCACCAAAAGAACCCAAAAAGAGCATCAATGATGACCCTTTAAAGAAGCAAATCGTTCTGGACGACCCAATTTCAGTATTAAAAAATTCAAATATCATCACCAGGAAGAAACCCTCACCACCAAAGCAACCCAGAGGGAGCAGTAAAGATTACACTCCCCAAATGAATATCGATTCTGATCTCCCAATTCCGAAGAAAACCTCCTTAAATACTCATCCAGAGACCAACATAGACGCTGCAAATAGATTTCCTCCGCCTCCATTACAAAAAAAACTATCTGACAGCAAGCCTATCCTTTCTTATACTATTCACTCAACTATTAACCCAGATTCAAATGCCTCGAAAAACCACCAAAAACTTGACGAAATCACCACTAAAGAAAAACCTTCATCTCTAAGCGAGAATTTAGAACTGGAGAAAAAACGAAAGATCATCGTCATTGATCAGCCTGGCGATAGCAAAGACGATCCGCCTAAGAAGAAGGACCATTCAAAAGACAGGAGCAGCCTGGAAAGGAAAGAAACTCATGCGAAAGACTCCCATAAAAGCGACTCACGTCATAGGGACTCTTCTCGTTCTGAATCACGAGGAAAAGACTCCCATTCTGAATCAAAAGGCAAGGACTCTCATTCAGACAGCAGGAAGAAAGGCTCTTACCCAGAACCTCGGCATAAAGAAGACTCTTCTCGTCATAAGGAATCTTCCCACTCAAAACATTCTGAGTCTTCAAAGATTGACTCTCCGAGACATAGAGAATCTTCGGAGCTGAAATCCAAGAGTTCCTCCCATTCTTCAGGCCATGACAAAAAATCCGACCTTGAACTAAGCAAAAAGACTTCCCAGCCTGAACTAATCAAGTCGAAGTCCTCTGAAAAGAGTGGCTCTAAGACTAACGCAACGAAAGTAACCAGCAGCTCTGAAAAGGCAGGGAAAAGAGATTATAGAAAGGCCGTCCTGGAACTGAAGGGGTTCTCTCAAGCATCGGTGACTGAGTTAATTTCGTCGAATATATCTGATCACGATCTGCTTTTGGCTTTGGCAATTAAAGGAAGGGTACGCCGAGATGAACCGAGTCGGGCGGAACTGGTGAATGTGAACCAAGCAGGAGAGAAAAGTAAAAGCCATCTTTTCTTCAAGGTTTATTGGCTGCCGGATGAAAATTGCCTCCAAAGAGCTCCTTCGCTTGTTCCATATCATATTATGTTGAAAGAGCATCCAGAGTTATTAGCAGAGGTGCTGAGTGAGAGAATCTAGGAAGAATTTATCGAGACACTCTGGCTCATATATCTTGTATTTTGATTGCTTATTTTCCTTGACCTTAGATGATATTGTTTATTATTATGATTTTGCAGAGAGGAAATTTCATACATATGAGAATCTAATATCTTGGGATTAGGCTCCTTTTTATACAAGAGTAGATTATATGATCATGTGTCAGTTTTGCTTTTATACCAATCTTTATCTCAATACGCCCAAAATAATGGTATTGTTTGACTATTAGCAGAGTTAAACTGACTAACACGGCATCACTCAAGATCAAGCGGACGAGTGCATATTTTCTTCCATGATCTGTCATCGAAATGAGAATTCCTACTTAGTGTCCATTCCATTATTATTTATTTTCATGATTGAATGGAAGGTGACAGCATTCTTCAATCATTTCGAAGTCAATACAACCTCTCATCAATAATGATTCCATTGGTGAATCAACAATCATATCTATTTTTGCCAAGATATCAAACCTTCACATATCCCTCTGTTTTGTAACTCATCACTTTTTTTTAATAAAATTATATTGCCTCTAAAAATGAGAAGCATCAATACATCACTTCCCTAGTATCAAAGCATGTTTAGACATTTCTAACTGACTGGCTTTTGTCTTTACCAAAACCGCCTCCAGAGAGCAGCTTATTTCTTTCAATAACTACAAATCTTTTATGAATATCCCAATATTTTTTTTGAATTCTGATATCATTTCATTACTATTTAAATTTTTATTCCCGACTCTCTGATGGATCCTAATCAAAACGAAGAGAAGAAGATCGAGTACAAGCCTGAAAATGAGGGTTTACCGACCAAGAGGAAAATAGATCCAGAGATCCAGAAGGACTACAAGCTCGAAGTCCTCAGAGAGCCCCAAGTAAAAGACGGTCAATACTGCTATGCTAATCCAGGAGATTTTGTCACTATAAAATACAAAGCATGGGTAAGAACTCTCTCCATTCACTCTAATATCACTCATATCGCTAGGATGCTGACACGAATGAATTCTTAGACGATAACTCTGGACAGCCCGTCTCTTTTTGCGTCGGTCAAGGAGATGTAACTATCGGTTGGGATGAAGTAATACTGCAGGTACAAAGAAAACCTATTATCTTCTCTGAAACGATCGAATAGCTGGCAGAAGGCCATGTTGTTAAATTCTTTTGCCCTTATGAAAAAGCCTATGGTGAAGAGGTAAACTACCAATGAGTGAGAGTCATTCAAATCATTTTTTTCAATAGGGAATTCCTGGCACGAAGATTCGTGGGAAATTGAACTTGTTATACGAAGTCGAAGTGGAATCGGTGACGCCGCTATCATAGTTGTTTCAAAAGAAATAAAGAACAGCAATTAATAGTATAGGTTTGACTGGCAGTCGAATGGATTACTCTCAGATAATAACTGCAAAATAATAAATTTGTTTTGAGAACGTGTATTGCTCCATGTTACAGTCAACAGAAATCCGGTGAATTATGACGATGACTTTAAATTATTAGTAGACCGCGCTGCCAATGAAAAATGGCCTGATTAATACTGATAAATTAGCTTTTTACCATGAAAATCGTTTGATCATGAGATAAACCGATAGAAGAAGGCTGCAGTATTCTTAGATGAGTTTAGAATTTTATAATTCTGAAGGAATTTGCGAAGATAGGGAGTATTTCTTAGAGGAAAGAGAAGTAATTATTCGCAATGTGATTATGATGTTCGAAATTTTAATTATTATATGTCCGTTGAAATTGCATAAGGCAGAATTATTTCAAAACATGTCTCTTCATAAATCTCAAATTTTATGCTCAGTCCAGAAAGAAAATCTCCCTGATTCATGCAACCGGCAATATCAATCACAGGTGATTTCAACCTCCGAGGTTGCTACAACAGAAGACCCCAAAGAAATTGAGAAAATTGCTGATAGTTTGAGCCAATATGCAACAAACATTGAAAAACTAGAGCGAAGTTTGAAGGAAATCAAAAATAAGAAGCTTCCACTGAGAGTGAAAATGGATTTACTAGCATCCTTAAAGTATTCTAGCGGATGAAATTGTTGGTTTTGACCTATTTGATTAGATCTCGACTGATAGAGCAACTGAAGAAGCAGGAAGCCAATGAAATGTACTTGAAAATGGCGATTTTGACCTTTGAGAAGAGGAAGAACTACCAGGTTTCGCTGCTTCAGCATATTAAATATCAGTCAAGGAACGATATTTCATCTGATCTGACTCAATCCGTAATGATACGAATGGACACCGGTGCACCTCGTCGTTCTATTGGTAATTTGTTAGCATAATTTTCTCTCCTGAATGGACGTTAGCACTAGGAAGAGAGGACAATCAATGTGAAGTTGCCAAGGCATTGATACTTGCAAAGGACATGAGGAATTCTTATGTGACTGCGATTGAAGAAAAGAAAGATGTCCTTCATGACATAAACCAAAAAATAATTGTGAGTGACTTTACTCGTAGGATTTTAACGCGGTTTTTTAGGAGAGAAACGAAGAACTGGCAAGAAAAGAGCAGTATATTGAGCAATTGAAAGCGAAAATTGCAAGTGTGAGAGATAAATCAAAGGAAAAGGAACAAAAAAGCAGCAAGAAGGCGAGCATATTTGAAAAAGCATCAAATTTCACTTTGTCGCTCTTAGAGTCAACTATAAGTCGCTCTTCATTGCAAAACATGGTGAAAAAGGAAGTTAAAATTCCGTTTGGTTGGCAGATTTAATAACTTATAATTACGGATGATTTGGGAAAATAGATTCAATCTATAGACCTGACTCCCAAAAGATTATTAGTGCTTTTCCGTGCGATATATATGATATTTTATATTACTACGAATTTTTAATGTTTCATCAATTCTGCATGTCAATCTCAGTTTGTAAAACAAAATTCAATTTTGGTTCTGGAATACGAACATTTTCAAAGTTTTTCGTTTAGTTAAGGATTATTGACGAGCCTGAAATTCACAAATTAAACATATTTCCACGATGGTTTGATAAAAAATCATGAAAACTCGGAATTTACAAGAAAATACTATATTTATACAGCAAAAATTTCATAAGCTTCTAAATTAGCTTTTATATAGTACCTAATCTCAAAACTGCTAAAGTATAACTAAGACGAACCGCTTTTAAGAAGCGAAGAAACCAACAATCTCAGCAAAGAATTTTTTATCTTTCTTCTGCCCTGATTCACCTTTTGATTTCATGAACTGTTCAGTTTTCACTTTCTCCCTTGCGTTTTCCAACAATTTCCTAAGGAAAATTTTAGTTTTGTCTCCAAAAAATTTTAATGATTACTTTAGGCTTTTGAGCACTTTCACAGCGTCTGTTGATTCAAATGTCTCTTGCTCGTCTTTACCGGGTTTGGCTCGGTAGCTGATCGTGAAAATATTTGTATTTTCTTTGTTTGGAGAGACGGATGTAATTTGTAAAGGCAGTAGGATTTTCCTCTCCTCAACCGTCTCGAGTTCAATTACGAAGTCTCCTTCCACATCTTTTCTCAAAAGCAACTGGGCTGGAGTGTCCATGAGCGTCTTTCTCGTCACTGGGAACGCCTGGAACCTCGATTCCTGGTCAGCAATCTAAAATTATAAGAGTCAATAACTTGCACAACAACAGCAATGTGATTACGTAATTTTCCTTCTCGAGTAGACTTTTCTCCAGTGTGTTTCTCTTTTCAACCAAGATTCTCGACTGATTCTCCAATTGCTGGAGAATCGCGCTTTGTTCCTCTAAGAGTTTAGTCCTAGGCACTATGAGTACTGCTATTTATATAATTTTAAATACTTTTCTTCGAACGAGCTCTTATAATGGTCTCTTTCTTTGAGTAGAGTGCTGTATTTGCTCTTCAGAAGCTCTAAATCAACTTCTTGACGGGTGAATTGCTCTTTCAACTCAGTGTGGGCTTGATTCACAGATTTGTATAATTTCTCAAAACTTTGAGCTTCTTCCACGGCTTTTCCTAGCTCTTCATCAGAATTAGCAAGCTTGGTTCTGAGGTCCGCGATTTCTTTCTTGAGCTCTCTTCGCAGGAGGTCTTTTTCTCTAATTATTAGGAATATTATTGTTGCATTGGGTCATAATTAAGAGGGTATACTCCTCAGTTGCCAGGATTCTCGCCTTTACGGTCTCGAACTGTTTCCTTAGATAATTGTACTCAGTTTGAAGTTTTTTGAACTCATCTGGGCCTCGCATGGAGAGTTTGAACATCTCACCAATAGAACTGCCAATGCCGATGGAGTTAGTGTTCTTTGGCCCGTGAGATCCTGAACCTATGCTGGTTTGTAAGCTGGTTTGCTTCTAAATTACGTTGTTTTATAAAATAGAAGAAAAGTTAGATGATTACTTCATATTTGGCCTTCAAGGAGGCAATTTGATCTTGCAATTGAGCGTTCTCACTTTGGAGTTGAACAATAGTCCTTTCATTATCTCTCAAAGTGTGATCCTGGGCATCAAGACGAGCTTTAGCCTCAAGGAACTGCTTCTCGAAATTTGATTTTGAATCGCGGACTTTTAAGACTTCAGCTTTTAGCACCTTGAGCTTTCTTTTCAGCTGAAGGATTTCCTCATCTTTGTCTTCCGAGCTTAAATCTATGGAAATTAGGTTAGAACTAAGGAATTTGTAGTTCGAAATGTACTGGTGCTTTTGGAGCTTTGCATTCCGTTTGAACTTGTAGTGTCGTTGCAGAATTGGGACATGTTTTTGTTTTCGTTGTTGTGATTAGAATTAGATTTTTTTTTATCACGTACCGTGCTTAAAAACACTCTGTTTCATCAGATTTGATCAGAAATTATGGGTTGATTCAGATGGCGTTTGTTTTCGATATCAAAACTATTCTTAGTCTTGTCTTGGCGAGCTTAGCCAGGTTTATATCAATAATTGAGAATCACTTTGTGAAATGGATCTAATCCAAAGGGATTTTCGACAAGTGCAAGAACTGATGAAAATCAGTGAAATGAACATCATACTGACTCTGATATTTCAACCAAGCAAGGATGTATTATGTTCAAAAGCAACGTCAAAGGGTTGATACTACTGCGCTTGAGCAGTTTTTGAGGGTCCGAGTCCTCCTGATTTTGTATTCAAACTGGAATCGAGATCAACCTTTTAAAGGGTGATTCACTAAATGATATGAATTTTTTGTAATTCTTCTTCCGAAGAACATGAAGAGCAAAATGTTGCAGGTTGTTAGGTTCAGACAATCGATGCTAGAGAATAGTGTTGAGCTGTGAACTTTACTAATTAACTCGTTGAAAATTTTGTGTAATGGTGAAGCTGAGTAATTTTCTCACCTTCATCTTCATTGACAACAGCTCAGTAAGAAATAAATGAGATTCGTTTCTGGAGATAGAGAGCGAAGCCAATTAATAATGGAGTAAGGAGCAAAAAATGGCCAAGTTCTGGATTCCACCAAATCTTCCTATTGATTAAATCGATCAGAGCAAGGAGGCATTTTCAAAATTGCTGTTCTTGATCTAAAAAGCCAGATTCACAAATTCACCTGTCCTCTGAGTGATACAAGAAACAATACTTTCAGTCAGTGTGTTGAAGGCAAATCCATTGATTTGATGAAAAATATGGAAAAAAAAAGAAAAAAAAAAGAAATTGAAAAAAATAATCGCAACAAAATAGCTAATACTTCATAAAATAAAGAATCCGCTGTTTCAAAACAAACAGAGTAACACATTAAGAATAAAATCGTATAGAAATCTATCTTCTTCTAAAAAACTAATCACCAGATCCTCGCATCATAATCAAATAATTATGAAACGCCGAGCCTTTCCTTAGCCAAGTTGAAATTCGCAGATCGAATCTTTACAACTTTATGTATTCCTTTGACAAGTGGCAAGTGATTCTGCTGTGGCAACCTGACCGCATTTATTTGGCAATTCATTCGAATCTGAGTGCTCGCACTATGAATGCGAGGACTAAGGTTCGAAATTAAAGTCGGCATAGCGAGAGGTTGACGATGAATCGGGCTTGCAGGCGGCTGTCCGGCGTCATTGTTCAGATGAAAAGGACTCTCATCTCCCTTATCTTCATGGGTTGTTTGCTCAGGATCGATTCTCTTCTCTTCCATTATCTCCCAAATTCGATTAATCTCACGGCAGAAATCTCCAATGTTATCTTCCTTATCAAGCTCCATTGACTCGAATTCTGCAGGCTGCTGAGTGGTTGCTTCAGCTTTAGATTTATCTAATCATTGAAAATTAGCCAAACCCATAAAAAAGTATCAATACTTAATTCAGGCCAAGGAATCGTGTTTCGTTTCGCGCTTCCAGAGTTATTTACTGATAATGGGTGCGGGCTTCGATGCTCTCTCATCTGGTCTCTCATCTGCTGAAAATAGGTGCCCTCCTGCGTTTTCTCGGCATCAAACTGCTTTCTAAAGCCAATTGGTGTATTCTGCTGCTTCAAAGGTTTCAAAGGAGACAACGTGCCTTGGAAGAGCGCTTTTCGCGGCTCATTCATCTGAATATTCTCATTCAAAGGCTGGACATGGAGAGTAAAAGGACCGCTCGTTATCCTGGGACTCCTTTGTAATCTCAAGACTCTGCGCTGATGGGTTTCTGGATTCGGAGAGCTATCGTTTTGAGAACTGCTTGGCGTCCTTTCAAAGTTTTCTGAGACTTTGGGACTGTGGAAAACAAGCCTCAACTGTGTTCCAGGACTATGCATCGGACTGCGAGAATTTAAACTGGGTTGCGCATTTGCATTGGAAATGAGGGTTTTGCTGATGGATGGCCTTCTTGTGATGATAAAAGACGGTGGCTGACTTTTTTGGGATGAAGTAATACTCTTTTCTTCTTCAGGCTGCTTCATTTGTGGAATTACCTTTGGAATCGAGATAAAGTTTAATAGATTTCAGAATGATGACCGCAATATATAAATCCAAAGTTATTCTCAAGATAGAACACTAATAAATTTTATTACGCCGGCAAATCCCGAAATAAATCTTATTTTAATATGGTGCCGGGTTCTTTCTTGAAAGAAATATGGAAAATGTCAGCTTGAAGCTAATCATGTACTATTTTAGCTGGATTTAACCCAATAAGGCTCTTGGAGTTGAATCGTAAGCTCCATTTGGGCTTTAAGTGAAAACGGGTCATTGAAAAATAAAATTTACTGATTGAGAGCGTTCTGTAAATTTATTTACGTTCAATAAACCATACTCGCACAAGAAAATGCGTTATGTGTCCGGCCTTTCTGGATGGAATTCGTAATGAGAACGTGAAATAATAAAAAGCGGCGTGTTGTAGATGTGTCTCATAGATCACGCAATGAGCAAACTCAAATCTATGAATTATGCGGTAAAAAGCTGTTCTTGAATTTGAATCGAGATCAAATTTTGAAAATTTTTCCAGCATTAAAAACTCTTTGTTAAAATTTATTGCGTTTATTTCCTAATATTTTGAATTTCTGAAGAAGGAATTGGATTTTCGAATAAAACTTCGTTTAACTTCCATACTTAATGGAATGCAAAATTTTCGTTCTGCGTTGAGGACTGTTAATTATTAAATCTTTCACCTGGTCATAGAAGTTTCGTAGCGTTGCGACACTTAGATCTCAGTTATTTATCGCACCTCTTAGAAATTCTTTGATTTTTGATGCGGCAATAATTTAGTTGTGAGAGTTGTGGTGATGCCCTTCGATACTTTTAAGCGCTATTCCGTATAGAAGATTTAATTCTAAACCCGGAATGGCCGAGGGGACTTTTTACGCTTGAAATTCATATAATTTTTAAGAATTAGGCTCATTGAACTCGAGAAATTCTTATCTGCCTTGGCAAAGCGACTCTAATAGCTTACATGACTTCTGCAGTAGCAACCAACTATTTTTTTGGATGATATTTAGTGAATAAGGGAGCAATTTTTATCTCTTGTAGGTATCCAATTTCGAAAAGTGAACGAAGAATTCTAAATTAAACTAAGAAGAAAGTTGGTTTCTATCCTCCTCAAAAATCGTCGTATTATGAACCTTCAGTGATTCTAACTGTTTAGAAGGCATTCTCCATTAGTAAACCAGTAAAAAATCTTAGTCTTTGCCTTAAAGCAGAGACTAAGAAAATTTATTGCTCGAACTTGTTTCAATTAAAGCAAGTTTTCCTCTTTTCTCAACTCCATTGACTTTATCTTTGAAAAATTTCAGGAATCAACTCCTATGGGGCTCATTCTTTAAAGGAAAATAATTAAAGAGAATGCTTGATTGGGTCTGATTAGATCCTTTCTAATTATTTCAAGAGTCCGGAATATTTTAATTCGGATTAAGAAGTGAATCATTACTTGACTCTTTTGATTGAAATTTTAAGAACAGCGGACTACAATGATTATGCTAAATGAGATTTAATCATGGAAATGACCAAAACGACTCATCTTGTCCCAAAGATCCTAGCTGCCTTTGCTCGCGCACACTAATCAAGTATCTCCATTCTAATCTCATTACTAGAAAACTGCTGGAATTCAAGTTTTAGATTGTAGGGTCTATTTAGGTCCATCCAGGCAAATGAGTATGAACTAGTATGAAAAAAAATTTTTGTTTTCTGTGATTCTTAAAAAGAAATCGGTCCAAATATTTTTAGATCAGTACGCTTTCCGGGCGCACTGAAAAAACGCTTGTGAGACATCCCGAAATTAAATTCTATTTCATTATAAAAATTGGAGCTATGGACAGCTTGATAGTCACGAAGAAATTTTCCGATGGATTCTCCCTTCGTAAATCACTATTCTTTGCCTTCGTTTTACTGAGTGCTAACTTTAATTGCGACCTTAGAAAGCCCAGCTAACTACAAGAAGGACAATGAAACGCTTTTTGTCGACGCAGCAAAGAAAAAGAAACGCAACCATAAATACAACACAGGCTTCGAATACGACCAGGACGTGAAAACAGACGGAGACTTTATTGAGAAAATCATCAAGTCCAACAACTATAACCCTACCAGCGAGAACACAATCGATTTTGATGATGAGCTCCGACGAATTATTGTAAAAAACATCTATTTCTCCTTCAAACCTGACTCATTGCTTCCTCCTCAACAGAGCATGACCCAAACTACTGATAAACGAACGGTTGGTAGTATCATAGGTGCGACGGTTTTCGGTCTCGCTGGATTTCTATTGCTCAGTTTCACAGTAATCGGCGCCTTGGCTGGTAAGTTCGGATTTCATAAGCCTGTGGCTTACTGTTGCATAGGCGGAGTGCTCGGCGTGGCTGTGGGGCGATACGCTGGAAAAAAAATGACAAAAACCTTCAAAAAGAACAAGAAAATCACCGAAGAGGATTTCTTTAGGATCAAGCTTCAGTGTCTATTGAAATGGGGCAAAATGCAGAAGGATGACCAGGCCAACAACCTTAATCTTTACCGAATGTCGCTAGAAAAAGTAAATTCCCGTCTCATTTGCTCGATCATGATCGATTTAAAACCTTTCTTTATAGATCATCGAGGAGTTTTCTCATGCGTTGGACCTGTCTGTGTTCTCCAAGCCAAAAGAAATCAAGCATGTGATCATTAAGTTGAGGAAATTCCTCCTCCAAGTGAGTCAGCAGCGCTGCATTTTGCTGTCCTACAAGCTGTTCAAGTACCATATCCAGCAACTACAGGCTACTAAAGAGGACAAAGAAAGAGAGTATGTCCATATTAAGTTCTGAGGAGTTAATTTTGGGTCTTTAGAATCGCAAGGAAGATGAATATCTTCTTTATTCCTTACATGCAGATACTCGAATTCGATGGAAGCACGAAATTATTGAAGAAAATCAGAAGCTTGGTCACGTACGAGAAGATTCAGCAATTTATGAACCTGTAAGGGAATGCTCAGTGAGAAAATTGACTAAAAAACTCGTTTAGGCCTCAAGTCGTGCAAATTATTAACAAATATCCTGATCCTTCAAAGACTCCTGAAGGTTTGGGAAAATTGAAGCAGAAGTTGCACGTCGAGATCGATTTGGAGGCTAAGATCAACAATATTTTGATAAGTAAGCACTAAACGAGGGATTTTGGTTTGAATTTTGTAACAGATGAAAGGCAAGTGTTTGAAGGGTTAGTCAAAGAGAGTGCTCATAATTTAAAGGAAAATGAGCTTAGTAATTGCTTTATTTTTCCTGATTTCATTGAAAAATTTCTTCAGAAACTCTTCGTGATGAGATCAAGCCAGAGTTGGAAATGAAACTGAACCTGAAAGCGACCGAAAGCGAAAACGTGGTTGATGGTATAGAGGAAAACGGAGGAGATCGAAACCCGAAAACTTTCCACACACAAGAGACGCCATTTAATCAAAAAGAGAAGAAAGCCACGTCCGTCAATCACGTTGTGCTAGATTTCCATCAAGCCCAAGATGTCAATTCCTCCTACGACTCAGCTGACCAAAAGGACATAACCATTCAGTACGAAGAGGAGGAAAAGCAGCTTGAAATGCACCCTGAACTGTTCTCTGAGAAAAAGCTCAGACCGGACTTCGGAAAGCTGTCTCTTAAGGAGATCGATGAATATTACGTACCATCTATTCGCTCATACGACAGCAGCAAAAAGTCGAGAAGGTCTACAAATCGAAGCCAGCAGGACCTTGGAAACACGTATGTCCAAGACCAGGAGATTTTGGAAAAGCCCAAAGCGAATTCGATTACAGAAATCATTATGCCTGAGGACAAAAAGCAAGAAGAGGAAGAATTCAATCCACTTGCTACTCATAAAAGCGTCGTCAGTCAAAAGTCATTCACTTCGAAAAAAAGCCAAAAGAGCCAAAGAAGCCATATAAGCCTTAAAGGGAGCGAGATCAATCTCGCACTTTCGAAATCGAACTCTAATCAGCAGAAACAAGTGCAGGAAGATAAAGGAGGTAATAATTTTCGTCCTTTCATCGGAAGATTAACTCAACTTTCAATATAGCGGTGTACGCCAAAGTCTTAGAGTTCTCCTATGATACCAAAATGAAATGGGAGCTAGTAAACAACAAACCCAAACTGAAAGTGTGGAAAATTAGAGTAATATTTCAGCTTATTTCTCATAAAAACTCATTGTTTTTGTTGTCCAGCCTGAAGGAAGCGCGATGATGCTGATCAGAGGTTGGTGTGTTGTCGACGACACTTCTGCAGACACCGTTTTCAGAATGATATATGACGACACCATCCGAAAGAAATGGGACACCGTCCTCGCAGATCCTAAGGTGATTGACGTGATAAACGAGAACACCGATGTCTTTTATTACCGATTTAATGTAACAATATATGTTTTTAGGAGTAGTTAACAGGGTTTGATAGGCTCCCTTTGGTATTACTGATCGTGATTGGGTGACACTGAGGACGTTCAAAAAAGATTACCCAGAGAAAGGGCATTATATCATTAGTTTCGAGAGCTTTGAACATCCTAAGATGCCTCCGCTTAAAGGAGTCATTCGAGCACATACGTATATCGCTGGATATATTATTAAGCCTTCGGCTGCAAACCCTAAAGACTGCGAACTTTATATTATCACGCAGTTAGATTTCAAGGTATTGTTTTAAATCGTTAGCATTGTGTTTAATCCTAATAAAAAGGGAGCGATTCCGAAATTTGCGATTAATTGGGGAGCCGCGAGAGGCCCTCCAGATTGGATTAACCGTCTTAAAAAGGCGTGCCAAACTTTGGGTAAGCAACTTTAAGTCTAGCTTTGTATGCCTGTTTATAACTTATTTCGTGTTGAGTTAAATGGAATGATTTACATGTGTTGCCAGTATGTTTGAAGCAAACCTAATACGGCCTTTATTTTTCAAAATTCACTGTTCCATTGAAATTTTCAGCTATCTTGCTTAGCGTCTATAGCTGAGGACACGCTAACCAAACGTTGGCCTAAAGTGTTATGTCTATAGTCAGCGTCTGGTAAGTATTGTGTTAAAAAATGTGAGTGAGTAGAGTCCATGGAGCTTATTTAAGGCTGAATTTTTGAAATGAGTTTCTTCAAGCGAAATAAACTCATTTCGTAGTTAACAGTTTCAATGAGCGCTATATTTATCTCAATCGCTGCCACGCACATTTTTTTGAAAATGGAGTTACTAACTGTATGTATAATCGAAATTTAAGCTTTTTATCGCGAAGTCGAACCTATTTTCATCTACAAATTGTCAAATTATCCTCATGACCGATCTCAGAGATCGAGTGTGGTTCTCTTATAAATCCATCAAGTTTCTAACAAAAGGTCCCAGGTAGCAAATAGAAAATTTAAAATATCATCCTCTTTGAGCCATTTGCTGGCTCTGGAAGCGGAAGGGCATCTCAGCTATTGGTACTACAATTGTGAAAGAGGTTATTTCATTGAGAGCTCAGAATCTGCTAAAAGTATTTAAAGTCCTTGATGATTTAAGATTTCGTTCTTTTTCTTCAAGTTGTGCAACATGGTCGCTTCATTTTCTATTACAAAGCTTGACAAAATTCATTGTTTCAGAAATGACATGCTAAACACCAGTCGTTGATTGGAAAAAATTACTAATATACTTATCTTCAGATACGAGTGAGAAAATTCAAAAATTGACTGTTTTTTCAAGAATTCACCAATAATTTCTGGTTTATTTACAAACACATTACAAATCAATGCATTCTTTAATTTTATTTGGGAATATCGTACAGGCTTTACAAAATCAGGAAACCTCTATGCTACAAATGCTTTAAAATAACGATGTAAATAGCCAACTTTGAATAGATTTCCCACCTCCTCAAAAGAAAAACTCACGTTAATTTCACAGCCGGCCTTACATGGCCAAAAATTCCTGCTTTATTTCTATTTCCATCTTTGCTTTCCCATTATCAGCAGCACTTAGCTCCTGACTGGTGCCTGTTACCTCTCCAAAAAGCTTTAACTGCTTCTCTTTCTTTATCTACCAGCAATCAGTCATCAAAGAGTCTTAAAACTCAATAATACCTGTCGATTTCGTGCAGAATAGCATTTATGACATAATCCAAGCGCATAAAGCTTATCATGCTCGCAATTCCAGGGCTTCTTGTCCCTTCCTTGGCGGTGATAGCAATTTCCGCATAAACCCTAATTCAAAACCGTAAGCCTCATAAAACCTGGTTGAAATTTTACTCTCGCAATGTGTTCTTTGTCTGTGTGTCCACACGTGATTTCTCTTCGTTTTCTATATCAGTTACCACGTAAGCGAGGGAATTGCATGGGAAAAATTACATTGGAGCGTTGCTTTTAAGCACAGGGATGTATACTCCATGGTATTTTCGATAGATTTCCCCTTCTTCAGTGGTTTCTTTGGGATCAATGTGCTCCTCAGCTGGTTTCACCTTCTTCGTGGAGTATTTCTTAACCATCAGGTTCCATAGCCTTCCCGAGGTTTTCAGCTTGCGTTCTCTCTTAATCGATGGCGTTTTCTTTTCGGAAGGAGGCGAAAGGTTCTCAGTTGTCTGAGACTTGGTAGATTGGGCGTATTCGGCAATATTTACGTTAAAAAGTAGGAATTTGAGGTAATCTTGCATGTTTTGAAGGACCATCGAGTTTGATATGTAAGGCGATGACATGGTTGGAGTGAAATTGGCGTTTGGATTAGTGGTGGAAGGTAACATTGCAGCAAGTGATGAAGTATTTTGCTTCTGCAAGTGAAAAATCAAGATATCAATTATACAGCATCGAGCAGGGCTTTTAATGACTGTGGCGAAATAAAATTTCGATTAATTAAAAAAACAGGCAGCTAATCGTTAGAAATAAAAACAGCTCTCTTTGGATCAAATAAGTAAACTCTCGCAAATACGGTTAGCATTGATCCGTTTCGATTGGAAGAAGAATGTGAGTTAATCCCGATGACGTTGCCGACAATAAAGCTGGGTCTGCTGAAGCTGCTAATGGGTAATGTGAAGGAAAATTTCTGAGATAGGACCAGGAGAAGGGCTTCTATTAGGGCTGGAATCATGCTGAAGGATGAATTTTATGAGGAAACTTTCATGGGAGGAAGTGTTCGGTTACAAATTTTATTTGGTGGTTATTTACGTTTTGTTTGAAGGGCTCTATCTCAAGCTTGCGTTGGCATTAATTGGGATGCGATTACCCGTTTTTTCTGAGATGTGTCTGTTTATTCTAAAATTAAACTATCTCACTCTCTTTTCTCTTAATTTGATATTTCTCATAGTTGAAAGAGCTGGCCAAGCCTCTGCTTAAGCGTATTTGAGAAAAAAATCGTTTAAATCGAACTTTTGTGAAAGATGGTGAAAAATATTGATGATATTTCGGTGCTCTCATAGATAGAGGGACTTCTTTTGTTAGGGAAGGTTCGTGGAGTCAAGTCAATTGTATATCATACTTTTAATAGAACTGTGAATGGAGAAATGATGTATTAATAGAGAAAACCTTTGATGTGTTTTCGTTAAAAGTGGGTGGTTTTGCAAACAGACGAAAAAACTTTTTGTTTTCCACTTTGCTAATATCAATCTATTGTTTTACTAACGTGATTGTGGTTAAGAAAGGAATTTCTTAATCAAATGATATGAAGTTGTTTCTAATCGCAGCTCTTTGAAGGGTTTTTCCTCAAATTCTTCGCTGAGCGTTTTATTGTGATCTCAAAAATATCGCATTGTATAAATTTAAATTAGTTAGATCACTTAGTTCTGGAAGAATAAGTTGTATTTTGGGAAACAATAGCTTTGTCAACCAAAGCTGCTATAATAGTCAATATTTATCTATGCTCTATGGGTAAGACAGCTATAAGCTATCGAACTTTTGTTGAATGTGTTTCTTAAGGCTTTTGATGAGTATCTAAAATTAGGAAGAGAAATCAACAACAATGATGACCTGTAGCAGTGTGCAAAAATGCTGCAAGAACTGGCAGCTCAGGTACTACAGATGTTTCTTTTCAACATCTGCCTGGCTTACTCATAAAATCTCAAGCAACTCTATGATAAGATTGCCCAGGTGGCAGATTGGGCAAACTTTTCAATGAAATTTTTCCGGTTTTGAAAAGTCTTGAATTCAGACTGCCGATACCACTTCCAAAGAAGTGAATTTAAGTGACAACGAAAAGCAAGGGACATGATTGCAATTCAAGGAACCGTTTTATTAGTAACAGAATAATTGCAACTGCTTAATCAGGGATTCTGATTAAATCCAACAATTCAAGGTTTTTCAGTTTCACATTGAACTGAATAATAAAAACGGAGCTTTTATAGTTTACGAACTCAGTTTCCTCTTCTCCTTTTAAAATATGAAAGCTCTCTGACCATGATACTGAATTCTGGAAGAGTAAATCGACAAAACTTGTAGCAATACATTATCTGAGATCTCCCAAAAGAATCTCATTAATCATTCCCATTTCTCTTTCAAAACCTCACATTGGCAAAGGCCAACTTCGAGTCATTCTGATTTCCTCAATTCAATCAATTTCATCATTGAGATTTTACTTTTTTCTTAATTTTTTTTCCCACCTTCTCCTCAACTTGTTTAAGTGGGATTTGCGGTGACTGGATACAGAAACAGATTTTCCTCCAATTCTCCGCTTTTCCAAGAATTTAGCGAATCACCGAATTATTCCATATTCTCACTTTTTTTTTTCTCTCTCGTGATTCGATTTTCGAATTTTTTGGAGATTTACAAGGAAGATATTTGGCTCTTTAACAGCATACAATTAATTCAAGGATAAGAGATCAACTCCAATGAAACATTTAAATTTCACACTATTTCTGCTGAGTGTTGGATACCTAGTCATCGATGCCTTCTGCTACAAAGAATTCTTCAAGGCCAGCGCAACCATCTGGCTGCTGATCAACCCTCCAGCAATTCCATTCGCTCAAAAAATCGCTTATATGATATCATGGTTTGGAAACGAAATATTGATTGTACTGCTGATAGGTCTCTGCGCAGCTGACACTCGTCGAGTCCGATCAATGAAAGTCCTTTGCGTGAGTTCAATCTACGGTGCCATTTTCATCGGCATCAAGAAAATGCTCTTCGCTTACCCTCGTCCCTGGTGGGTATTCAGCGAAATAAAGCACATGGGCTGCGACCGGGACTACGGCAGACCCTCTGGACACTCTGAATACACGGTATTCACCTATATGCTGATCTATCGAGAGCTATTCATCCGTCCGAGAAGAGAACATCAACCGCAGCCAGAGGGCGCTTCGCGCCGGGGAACCAGATACTTTTTCCGAAACTTATTCATTTTAATATGCTTTTTAGTGCCTGCTTCGAGGTTCATATTAGGAGTGCACTCTTTAGACCAAGTTACCGGAGGGGTTTGCTGGGCATATGTCTCCTTCTCGCTGTACACTAGGTTTCTGGAGGATTATTTCGATAAGTTATTCAGAGCCGCGATTGGAGGCGAATGGATGAAGCATTGGAAATATTACTTAACGATCACCGTCTTGGCCAACTTAATCACGTCTTACCTCCCACTGATTGCATATAAATTCATGATTAAATTCACTGCAGAGCAAGAGCAGTATTGGAAACTGATCTTTATCGCGAGATGCCAGAATGATAAGCATTACGAAGGACCTTTGGAAATGTCTTTGTATCGTTCGACTCCAATCAGCATAATGTTCGGCATTATTTATAGCCTGATGTTCCTCCCGCAGAAGTTCCAGCAACAGTTCTTGGACATGAATCTGTCGCTGAAGATGAAAATTGCGCGTGTGATTGTGATGGCCGTGATTGTGGAATTCGGTAGCTTTTATGTTGGAAAAATGCTGACGTTTGAAAGCGATCTTATCTACTACAGATACTGGCTGCATGAGATAGTGCGGTTGGTTATTGTGGGGATCTTTATCGCTGCGATTTGCCCGATTTGTTTCTATTATTTGAAATTAGTTGGAATAAAAATCGAAAAAGAGGTGTCGTAGTTTCTTTTTGTTTTGACTGAGAGGAAACGTTGCTGGATAATTAATAATACCAGTTCATGATGTATATATAGATTTATAACGTTTTAATGCCATATTAATCCCTTCCAAAGAAATAATGCAGCTTTTTCTTGAATTTATCGCGGTTTTCAGAAAGCTAATGCTGAGGATAGTGACATAGTGCTTGAGTTCCAATGCAACGTCAGTTTTTTTTTGTTTACATTGTCTTTCCTGAGTCACAAGTTGAAGATTTTACTATGAAATAAAAACGAAATAAAATGCGATTAAGCAAGGTTGTTGTGTAAATGATGAATAGCACACCATTTGACGATACGGTTGCATTTTCCCACATTTCGAGCAGAAAAACCAACCATCAACAAGACTCAACTACAGAGCAGCAACGACCACCTGTAATCTTTAATATCGTCCCAAAATTTGAAATTATCAACAATAGTCTGGCTCGGATGAGAAATTACCAACTAGCACAACTAGTATTCGAGCTCCTCAAAAGCGACTCACAAGAGCCTTTATGAGCATAGCTCCTACAAAGAGACCTTCCAGCTTGATCAACTTGCAAGGCAGAGAATCAGCCAAAGGTCTGAGTCAGTCGAGTATAACCGCTCAAAGCAAATGTTCTCTCAGGTTTCTACTGGAATAAGATCTCCACTGACTAGAGCATGCCTTAGGACTGCGAAAGATAAAACCGTGAGCTATGTGAGCTCAATTGCCGAAGTGAATGAGAGCAAAAATATTGGATCACCACCACCAAAGAATATTGTCCCTACACGTAGTAGTAAAATAGAGGTACCACCTTTGCATTTTTCCTTTCTCCATTGAACCATTACGAAGGAGATACTTTCAATCCTCAGAGTGAGACAAGCCGGAGTTAATCTATATCAGAAAGAGTTAACTACCCTCCTGGCACTGACATCGCAGCTGCGCTGCTTTAATTTCATGTACGATCATCCTAACAGCAAGCAGTATCGATTGCCGCTCAAATGCATCCAATTGATGAAATACGAGTGTTTTCAGCCTGGTCAAACGATCTTCAAAATCGGAGACGAGCCTGATCGTTTTTATTTACTGCTGAAAGGCAATGTCAATGTATTCAATTCAAAGCCTCAGCAAGTCATTGAAAGCGAGAAAAATTGGCTAAAATTCCTCGATAAAATGCCCCAAAAGCAACAGCTAGGATCTCGTGGAATTTTATCAAACCTTCTCAAAGGCGCGCCAGCGCTGGGTCAGATAGCACAGCAATCAAGGGAATTAAGGCTTGATATCGCCGCGCAAATGCATTTTGAGTTTCAAAATCAGAAAGCCCAAGAAATCGTAGAGCAAACTAACAATTATCAAAGTCAAAAGATTAAACGCAGTCTTTTCAAGGTCGGCATAGACGACGATACTTCTGTGGAATCAGCGTCTGCGGACCTCGATTTGGAATCAAATAAATCGGAACCTGACAAATCTGTTACTTCTGACCATCGGGACCAGTCTGAGAATAGCAGTGGTTCGTCAGAATCTGAAGAAGAGGAAGGAGCATCTATTCGATCCAAGCGAAAAGCATCAGAATTCGATGAAACGGCGCCTATGTTTGTGAAAATGCTTGGAGGTATCGACCTAAAAACTACAGAGGACATCAAACAGTACTTCGAAGACGATGTCTTCACACTTATCTATGAAAGGACCCTTACATCCGGCAGTCTAATCGGTGAGTTGGGTCTTTTGAGCCAAAAACCTCGTGCTCGAACATTGATTAACAAGGACGTCAGCGAGCTAGTTTCTTTCAGTCGTGAGGGGTACTATGGGCTGGTTTCGTTGATCTCTGAGAGCAAGGTCACTGAGAACTTCGAGTTGATCAGGAAGAGCCTTTTCCCGGATATAACTGCGAAATTGCATTTGAGATTACTGTCGATCATGAAACTGAAGAAATTTAGACGAGGGCAGCCTATTTATAGTATAGGAGATCCAGGAGATACGATTTTTTTGATAAAAGAAGGCGAAGTCGCCGTAAATACTCTTCTCTAGTATTTGTTATATATTGGCTTTAGTTAGAAAGGGAAATCAAGCAGGACCTCGTAGACCCGAGGATATTCGACGAAAAAGACCTGCTGCCGGATCTCAAAAAGCAGGGGACACATCGCACTTTCAGAAGAGCATTTAAAAAATCTACGAAAGAAAACGTAAGTTAAACCTACCTTGACCAATGAGTCTAATATCCTCCTATTCGAATAGTTAAGTTATGTAACAGTGGGGCAATACTTTGGCGAGGAGGACTATTTTTCCTCACAAAAGAGGACAGTGAACGCTGTGTGCCATTCAGCAAAAGCGAAAATATATGTCATTAGTGGTTCTGTATACATAGGCATGAGAAAAATTTGCTTATTTATGATTTATCTATAGGATTTGACGCATTTTGCGAGGGAGATGCCAGGGGCACTTCATCAGTTGAAAAAACGCATGAAGCAGAAGAACCGCTGGCGATCAGACCAGATTGAAAAAGTAGAAGCAACGAAAGAATTGATAAAAAACCAGGCAAATAACAGTACCAGTCAGCAATTGAATAGCTCGAGGGAGCAATCGGAAATCAGCCCAGAAAAAAATAAATCCAGGTTCTCGCCTGGTCCAAAGTCTCCAGAGGCAGCTCGCACTGAACGCAAGGGGAAATCCATGCCAAACTCCCCTGAAAAACCAAATCCTGCGAAATCAGAAAAGAGCTTGACATTAGTAAAAAAAGGAGGAAGTGGACTCAACGCTCTTCTCCGAGCAAAGCGAGCAGATCGAGATCCAAAGACTTGGGGCATATTCAATCCCACTGATATAGACCACGTGCGGCAAGTTGCCCAATCGAATGAGAAATTGCTCAAACAGAGACTAAGGCTCACCGAAGAGTCTCAGTTTTTCGATCAGCAAGGGGTTCCGATCGTGAGCGCATTTGCAAGTAAAGCCTTGCAGCGGAGAATAGCTGCTCGGCGGAAGGAGCGGAGCCCTCAAGAAAAAATCGATCGTTCAATCTCTCTTTCAAAGATGACTGATTCCCAGATCGTGGAGTACTATATGATGAAGAAGAATATCCAAAAAAGCCCTAATAGATTTTTTAAAACGGCTGTTCCTGGTAATTTAATAAAAATTTCGTGGCTTCTTGACCTACTTTGCATCTACCTATAGATAAGGCGGATGCTCAGGTTCACGAAGCGCCGGTTCACCCGACGAAGAAGTTATTGGATAGACTAAAAACCATCGGAAACAGTTCATATCTAGCTCTGAACAGGAGACTAAAGGAGAAATCGCTTGAAGCGACTCCTCGAGATTCAACGGAGAGGAAAATGGCGATTTCAAGCCGAGAAGCTTCTCCTAGCAACTCGTTTCTGATCCAATCAAAGATCAATCTGACGAACAGAGAAGAATCAAAAAGATTCGAACCTGCTCGTTCTGGTCTAGGCTTATTATCCAGCGAAATCAAACGACGTCCATTGTCGATGAAAAGCAGCCTCAACCGCACTGCAAGCGCAGTGAAACCCAAAAAACCGCAATTAAACAGTTCTCAGCACCATCGGGTGATCACTCCAAACAATCGAGGCAATTCAAGCGCGTTTCCTACTCCAGCGAGGAATAAAACGCCTGTGAGAATGAGCTCAGAGAGTCATCGCTCGATTCGCATTTCTCATCAATAAATAACAGTTTTATTTTCTTGTTATTTGAAAAGAGCGCGCGCCTCAATTTTCAAAGAGGATTGAGTCTGAATTAAAAATTTTTTTAAAACCGTCAGTAGGCTCGTTTGTATTGTTTTACTATTTTATTCGTTCGAAGTGTTAATATTCCGCCGAAAATCAAGATCTAACAATTATTATACTGCATATCCAAATTAATGCCAGCAACTAAAAAGAAAACTGCCGCTTCGGCAAAGAAGACTAAACCGAAGTCCCAGCCAGCCAAACCCAAAAAACCCCAGATCATCGTGTTTGAGCACGATACTCTGGTCGCGATCGCTCCCAAAGACTCTGATGAAGCCTACTCTATCGCTTTGGTATAAGATATTCTTTGTTTCTCTCTCTAAAGTACAGTAGTTGAAACAAGACGTGACTGAAGACGACGAAGAGAACATTAAAGTAACCTTTCTGCGGCGGCCTCCACGAGCAAAGGAGAACATCCTAACCGAGAAAGAAGAAGGTCATATCTCAATCAAAGATATAATTTGCGACGTCGCGGTGGAGAGGGTGACGATGACCGGCAAAGGCAGCAAGCGAGTAGGAAAATATCAGATTTCGGTGAGCTCCTTTGCGAAAATCCGACGCCTGACGGCGAATTTCCACAGTAAGTGATGTTGTCGTTAATTCGATAAATAATGTCGCGTTTGTAGAGGATGAGCATGATGAAGACGAAGATACCGAGAAAGAAGGCTCAGAAGAAGAGGAAGAAGAAGATGAGGAAGAAGAAGATACTAAAGGCGCGAGGAGAGGTAAAGCGAAGAAAGTTGTCGGAAGAAAAGTTGAAAAGAACGGGAAATCGAAAGATCTTATTGAGGAAGAAGAAGCAGAAACTGAAGAGGAGGAAGAAGAAAGTGATGAGGAAGAAGAGGAAGAGGAGGAAGAAGAAGAAAAGGCCAAAGAAGCACCGAAAGGAAAGCGAGGCCGACCGCCTACAAAAGCCAAGCAGGAAGAATCTGCTTCAAAAACAACGAAAAAAGTCAAAAAAGCAGGCGGCAAGGAATCTGCGACGAAGACCGAGAAGCTTGATTCGAAAAAAGAAGAAAAAGAGTCAAAGTCCAAAGCAACGAAATCTAAAGGAAAGATGAAGTTCAAGAAAGGCAAAGAAAACCCTTTCGTTGAAATCGTCGAGAAGAACGAGCTTCTTGATAACACCTCGAATAAAATCATCGAATACGGCTCAGCTAGAGAAAACAACAGAAATATTCTCCGTGCCGTCAACCTGAAAAATCATAAATTACTCAAGGAAGTATTAGAATCGAAAAATATCTGCTCCTCCCACTACATACGATATGCTCCAGAGAACGACTTCAATGCCTTGGACCTCGCGATCGCGAATAACGACCATAAAAGTCTAGAACTGCTCTTAAACTACCAAAAATCACCGAAAAAACCCGAGTTAGCTTATGAACCGCCATGTGGGATTGAAAAGGTAGGAACCGGGCACACTAGTATTTACACCTTTGGAGTCCGCGTGAGGAAAATCCAGACCGGTAGAGGTAATAAGGAGGGTAATAACGCGTTATTGGCGGACCCGGGTTGCTACAAGTTCCTTGATGAGACCTCAACGAGGAAGATCATGAAGCGTTGCACTGATACTCAGGCGATAGATATCATCAGAACTACTATTGACGAAGACCTTTTCACGGATATGGCTAGTATTATCGTAGCAGTTAGACACGGTAATTGGAAGCTCGCAGGCCACCTCATTAGCACATTAAGAAAGCGAGGAGGGTGGGGATTCAATATCCTACATGAAGAGGTCCTCGTGAACTCGGACCATAAAAAATTACCTCATCTAAGGAAGTCATCAACTACGAAAAAGAGCTTTGGGCATAACTTCGTAACTCCAATGCATTGCGCAGCAATAAACCCTAATCCGAAGATCCTGGAGACGATCTTCGCGACTGAGCCTAACTATTCCATCGCTGATGATCTGTTGCGAAAGCCTATACATTACGCTGCTGCCTGTGAAGGCGATGGTCCGTTGAAAATGCTTATGGAGAAAGGGGCGGACTCGAGAGAGGTTGATCAGCAAAAAAATTCGCCTTTGATGATTGCTGCAGAGGCAGGTCGAGCGAAAAACCTCGAGCTTCTGCTGCAACCTGAGAAATCGGATATTAACGCAAAGAACAAGGACGGTATGATGGCGATTCATCTTGCCGCAATGAACGGGCATCTTAACTGCTTAAAAGCGTTGATAAAGCACGGAGCTGAAGTCGAGGCGCCTGGAGCATATAGAATGACTGCATTACATTGGGCTGCGGCGCATGGTCATTATGAGTGCGTTGAGTACTTGCTTGAAAAAGGAGCGAAGATCCTTGCGAGGGATAAGTTCAGACGAAGTCCTCTGATCCTGGCTTGCAGGAACGGCAATGTTAAAGTTGTTTCATTGCTGTTGAAAAAGTAACTGCTTTCCACGTAATTATGGCCTGAGGTGTTTTATTTCTGTAATAGAGGCGCAAATTTCCAAGATCCTGACTCCTCGAAGAACTATGCCGTGCACTATGCGGCTGCGTATGCCTTCCCGCAATGCATTGAGCTGCTAATTCAGGCTGGAGCTGATCCTAACCTCACTAACTCATGGAATGTAATTTATTGTTTAAGTTGTATGAGGGAAAATAATGATGATATTTATGCTTATAGTTATCTCCGCTTGCCATTGCGATGCTCAAAAACAACTACGGAACAATGCGAAAATTGCTCGATTCTCCAGGTACTGACGTTAACTGCAAGGATGAGAAGGGCAAGACCATTATTTCGAGCGCGATCGGCTCGCTGAATGAGTCGAATTTCCAACATATTAAATTCCTCGTTGAGAAAAAAGTATCGATTTTATGATACGCATATGTATTGACTCGCTGAAATTCCTAGAATGCCGATATCAACGTCCCAGATCTCAATAACAATACCCCACTCCACCACGTTTGCTCTATATCTCCTCGTGGAATTACTGCAGATGAGTTTAATACCATCAGAGTGAGTTTTCTATTCGCGTTCAGTGCCAAACTGAACCTTATTTTGCCATTAGGATAAGCTCATTGACCTTCTCCTTGACCATGGAGCCGATGTAAACCATGTCAATGATGAAGGCAAAACAGTTTTCTTCCAAGCCTTAGACCTTCAAAACACTGGTGTCTTAAAAACCCTCATCGCAAAACGATCTAAAGGTGAGCTTGTCTCTATTCTTTAGCTCATTGGAGAAACTCTGTTGTAGAACTTAATTTGACTGCTATTGATACTCACCAAAGAAACCTGTTACATCACATGTCAAATCTAATCACTAACGAGGAAGGAATCGATCTTTTCTGGGAGCTTTGCAGCAGAACCCCTACAGCAAAGGACTATGTGAACATGTATGATTATTATGGATACACTCCGATCCATTTGTTGGTCCAAGCGTTCACTTCAAACTGGCACAGGTAAGATAACTACAGCGATTTTCTCAAGATAACCTTAACAAACGTTAGAGTCATGACTACGACTTATAATCAATACCAGAACGAGCTCAGAGAAAAGAAAGAAAAAGAATGGCGGCTCGAAAACGCGACCAAAGAAGGCGAAGAGAAAAAGGGCTTTAGCTACACATTTTCACCAACTGAAATTGAAGATTTTAAAAACCGCGCAGAAGAAAAACTTGATCAATATGTTGAAAAATTCATTAAACTAGTTGAGAGATTAGTTGGACTGGGAGCCGACTTGACCCTGCCTGTCACTAAAATATTTGAAGCGAGAGAAGAAAATCGCAAAGAGAAAATCGTCACTGAAGAGGATGAGCAAGAAAAACTGATCCGCAAGACGCGTCTGGCCAAAAAAGGCCAACTTTCAACCCAAAAAGCTCCAGAATATGGAGCCCATGGCTTACAAACGATTCTTCACTTGGTTTCAGACGACCCTCATCCGAAAATGCTCAAGTATCTCCTTGGGCTGAAAACTTTCGATATCAACGCGAAAGATTTCCTGCTTCAAACTCCTTTCAACCTATTCTGCAAGACCATTCTCAATCACAACTCGACATTTAAAACAGTGGCTCAAGAACTCGCGAAAACTTACCTCGAAAACGGAGCAGACCCAAATATTCCTGATTTGAATGATTGCTACCCTTTACATGAAGCAGTCAGCAAAAATCACAAATACTTGATGAATTTGCTTGCGGAATACAAAGCGAATTTCAATATCCTGAACAAGGTAGGAGAAACGCCTTTGCTGATAGCGCTAAAACAAAGTTTGGGGGATATAGAAGCAGTTCTGAAACTCGGCGCGGACCCGAACTTCACTGACCAAATGGGTAGAAATGCGCTCCATCACGCGATTAACAACAACCGCGAGGACGTCGATACGACTTTCCAGGTCGAAAAGCTGCTTATTCGATACAAAGTCGATATTAATGCGATAGATAAGAGAGGCCGCACGCCACTGCATTACGCATTTGTGAAAATCGGGAACACATTTGAGAAAAACGAATCTGACCCAATCGAAACGGTTTCTTCGCTGCTTGAAATCGAGGGATGCAAGGCTGATGTACAGGACTCGCTGGGAGCAACGCCATTGCATTTAGCTGCACAGCGAGGGGCGTATATCTCGTGTATGAACCTACTTAACAAGAAGGTTCCCGTTGATTTGGTGGATAAGTTCGGAAATACTCCTCTCGCAGTTGCGATGAAATACGGACATTCGGGAGTCGCCACGCTGCTTATCCAAAGCGGAGCCAACGTTTGTAGCAAGGTGCACATCAGGACCCCAAAGAATCCATATATTGTGCCTGAGGAGAAGAAAATGGTGGTTGAATCTGAGGCGAAAAATCCTTTCATTGACTCCAATGGAGAGGAAGATGATGACGATGAAGAAGAAGAATTAGAAGAGGATGAAATTGAAAGTGAGGAAGAAGACGATGAGCCTTACATCAAGCAGAAGCTGCCTGAAGTCGACACGAAGAGCTACGACGGATTTTTCATGGAGGATAAGGAAGCATTCGACGGTATAGGCGGTTGGTCTGAGCGAAGAGACTCGAAATACGGCAGCATCGCTGTGCCTAAAAACGATCTGCCGGAAGGAGAGCACTCTACATTCATGGTCGCTATTCGAAGGTCAATGCAGGGGGTAACGTATTTGCTCATTCAGAAAGGATATCCACTTGATGCTGCTATTCACGACTCGATTAAGGAGCATAAATTCAAATACACATTCACGTTGCTGACGAAGGTCCAAGACGGAGAGGTTCTCAAGAAAAAGAACCAAGAAAATCAAACGATCCTTCATAGCTTCGCGAGACAAGGAAGAAGCGCGCCTCAGGACCTTTCAACCAAAATCCTCGACGAAATTTTCTATTGGAAGATAGATTTGGATATAAGAGACGAAGGAGGCAGCACTGCGTTGCACTATGCCGCTCGAAGTAAGTTTGTTGCAATGCTAGAGAGGTTGCTAGAGAACGGCGCGGATCCTAACATCATGAACAACAAGAAGGAAACGGCATTTTCTATCACTTTGACTCAACGCGAAATGGATACTCAAATGCTGGACCTATACGTGAAATACAAGACCAATATCACAACGAAATTCCAGCATAAGATTGCAGATAAGGAAGTTCTTATTGGTCCGATAGCATACCTCGCTGCTGAAGGTTCCAAAGATTATAAAACCTACAAGAGGCTGATAGACGCAGGTATTTCAGTTAATGATGCTGATGAAAATGGAGTGACTGCGCTGATGTACGTGATTAAACAGAACTCGAAGAAACTGGTGCGATTTTTCCTCGAGCAGAAGGATTTGGACGTGAATATGAGAGATAAAGAGGGAAAGACCCCGATCCACTATGTGGTAAACCCGATCCCTGCAGGCACATATGAAAATGTGGAGATTCTCAACATGTTGAAAGATAAATTCGATATCAACGCAAAAGACGAACTCGGTCGTCCACCGATCTTCTACGCGCATCTCCAGGACTCTGGCGTGTTCGTTGAAGCTCTCAAAAATCTCGGGGCGGTTGACATGAGACCGCCGTTCAACCGCCAGCCGACCTCGATACTCTCAACGACAGAGTGGAAGGATCACGAGGTTGATTTCGAGGAAGATTCAGAGCAGTTCATTAAGAAAAGCAAGGAAATCGACGATAAAATCATGGCTGAAGAAGCTAACAACAAGAAACCAAAGCCCCTCGTTGAACCGGACCCTTACATCAACAACCGACATAACTGCGAAGTGTACGTGGACCCGAAATTAGGGCCTTATCATCTCGTTATGACGAGAGCTGACGTGCGAATGGGCGGATTCAGTCTCTATTTGTTCTACCGAATGCAGATCGTCCATGAGAAAAATCGTGACGTCTACGTGTTAGTCACTCGATGGGGTAGGATCGGCGAGGTGGGCTCCTTCCAACAAACACCGTTCGCGAGCAAGGAGTTGGCCATCAAAGAGTTCCATAAGATTTTCAAAGCGAAATCAGGAAATGAATGGGAGGACAAAGATAACTTCAAGAAGGTGTTTAAGAAATACCAGCTGCATAAACTCGAAGAAAGCAGAACTCATCCTCGAGACTACTTCCTTCCTTACGATCTAAACAACCCGAAGATTCCGCAATCGGAGCTCTCTGAGGAAGTTCAGTACATTATGAAGGCGATTACTAGCGTAAAGATGTATCAAAGGGCCTTTGAAACGCTTAAAATTGATAGAGAGGCGTTCCCATTGGCCAATATATCCAGAGATCTCGTGCTAGAGGTTCCCCGAAATTACTCTAGTTCCTTGCATTAAACATATATTATATAGGCAAGAGGAGTCCTGGATGATATCAAGGACCTCATCAATCAGAGAGCCCAGGTAGAAGCTGATACAACTCTTCCGGACAGGCTAACAACGGTAAGTGACTCTAATTGAAAAAACGAGGAGTAGTTAACATATATATCTTCACAGATGCTTGAACTCTCAGAGCAAATTGCAAATAAATCCAGCAGATTCTACGAGCTGATCCCTGTCCCTCACGCTTTGAACGAGCCTATCAAGCCAATAGACGACTTGATCACTCTTGCCAAGAAGACTTCAATGGTAGACCAGCTCTTTGACTACGAACTCTCTATTAAAATCATCCTTGGCTCCATGAATAACCTCTTTACGATCAACCCATTGGACTATTGCTTCAACGCTCTCAACATCCGAGCTCTCCCCCTGACTCCCGACAGTTCCGAATACGGCATTATCCAGACGTACTTTCATAAAAGCCGAAGATATTCTCACATCAGGAACATTTTCGCTGTTGAACGCAAGGGCGAGGCGGAGAGATTCGCGCCTTATAAAAACTTCAAGAACCGGCTGCTGCTCTGGCACGGCACAAAACTCTCCAATTTCATGGGAATATTGTCCCAAGGGCTTCGAGTGGCTCCTCCAGAAGCCCCGGCGACAGGCTACAATTTTGGAAAAGGTATCTATTTCGCTGACATGGCGTCAAAAAGCTACCACTATACCCATGATGAGGCGACCTATTGGTCCGAATATGATTTCCGCATGATGCTGCTCTGCGAGGTTGCACTTGGAGAAATCAAGAAGCTATACAATTATGAATACATTGAGAATTTGGAAGGTAAATAAAGGTGTTTTTCATTTATTTATACTGGTTCAAATAGCACCTTATAACTCTGTCATGGGTGTTGGCTACAATGCACCGAATCCCAAGCAGAATGTGATATTGGCTAACGGAGCTGAAGTTCCTTGCGGGTCAGAGATCGATATTGAGACGAAGCAGAAGAGAAAGAACCCAAAGGATAAAACGGTGTATCGCCTCAGATACAATGAATACGTCGTTTATAAGCCGGAACAAGTTCGAATAAGATACGTTGTTCAGGTAAATTAAATTGTTATAAAACCCCCTCGCTTACGTGGTCTATTATTCAGCTGAATTAGAGGTGATTGAGACGAAATGAGTTGAGAAAATTATAAGTTAGAGTTGTTTGCGTTAAAAATATTTACATCCTATACATCCTAGCAAGTTCACAGAAAAAACGAAAATGAACTGAAAACTTTAGAACTTGAATGAACAGATCTCTATTAAGCCTCGAGGTTGTTTCTCTAAGAAAATTGCGAATAATATTGGGTTTGTTGATCCCCTTTGGCTTTCACGTACTGTTTAAGGTTTTGAATTGAGTCTAAAAACTGAGACGCTCTGTCGAGGATATTATCAGTTGAGGCATATAATTTGGTGTTTTGCTCTTCGCCGTACTGAAGCCGGCGATTTAGGTGACGGGAATGGTATGAGGAATCTGATACAACGAAAAAATTTGAAATTTGTTATGTGATGATTGAAAAATGATTACCTAATGTCGTCTTGCTTTCTGACCGTAGTTGCATGCCAGCGTCTTCCTCAAACAGCTTTGGTTTACGTTGAAGGTATTTGTACGTCGGCGAGCTCCCTAAAGTGGCAAAACGAAACTCAGAGATTCTGTGCAACTGATCGAAAATACCTTCGTAAGTTGAATTCAACCTCATTCGATCCTCTGGTTTTTTATGAGTAATCGTAAATCTATGTGAGTTTGGATTCGAGTTTCGCTCGATCACGGGCTTGATATCAAAGCCATCATTACAACAGTCAGATTTATGCACGATCTCTAGCTTTAGCTCGATTGGAGGTACCATGTTCCCTTTCGACTGAATTTCTAGAAAACTTGTATTACTTAACTCCTCTAGAAGATAATAAGGTGTTAGCCATTCAATTGCAAAAGGAAAATCTCAATTTACGTTGCTTTGTAATATGCCTTGGTGCTATTCTCCCCGCGCTTTCTCTCACCGTTCTTTGACTAGTTTCGGAAAATAGAAACGGCTTCTCTAAGCTATCTTCGACTCTTATATAGTTTGAAGCTGGCATTTCATTCCTGGATCTTACGCTGGAAATCCCCTTTTGAGAGTCCTCTCTCGCCAGTTCTGCAGATAAATTAATAAAGACTTCTAAATGAATGAATAATCATTACCTGATAAAGAGCTAGTTTGCAGCGTTAGGTCCTTTCTCTTGTAAGCAAAATCTCCCCTTCTTTTATTTCTGTTGCTTTCTAAGCGACTCTGATGGGAAGCGCCTGTGTCACCACTTAGATTGAACAAAGTATCATTCACAGTTGTCTCTGATTTTCTAAGTTCCCCTCTTAAACCCGACTGATACTTTGGCGATACGAAATACCTGTTTTCTGGAGAGCCAAATAACTGTTTATTCGGATATTGCATTCTAGGAGTGACTAAATACTCTGAAGAATAAGAATCACTTGTATAAATTTTATTGTTTTCTCTCAAATAGCTCTTTCCGTTTCTCGCGCTCTGAGGCAGAGAATGGGA
>ENA-UOTZ01000086-UOTZ01000086.1-compost-metagenome-genome-assembly--contig:-NODE-86-length-66065-cov-15.518549_pt1 | contig 66065 bp, 36 predicted proteins | sample MGYA00238144_ERZ746983 | MGnify/ENA primary metagenome ERZ746983 (study PRJEB28759, sample SAMN06268863) | compost metagenome | isolation source: single cell | place: USA: California, Emeryville, Joint...
TTTAAAATTCATTTGAAAAACGGGAACTGCTTTCTGTTGAAAATAATTAATTTTGAGAAGAGGTCGGCCTAAAATAATTTGATGGTTAGCACATTTTTCCTTTTCTAAGTTTTGCTGTCTAATTGTGTTTTTCATTTCGACCTTCTACCGCCCTTCAATCTCGTTGCTTCCTCCTTAATTTTTTGTTATATGGGATTCAAAGTTGTTGACTGGAATTTGCACGATTATTCTCCTGCATCTATCTACTTTATTTATTTAATATATGGGGGAATACTTAAGGTCAAACTAGGGCTCAGCTTATGAGTAAAATTTAAGTCTTTGGGCAGGCTTTTCAGCAAAATTCTTCCAGTCTATTCCAAAATCAGGACAGGTACCAAGGACTTTGTCGAGCTTCTCTTCGTGCTCTTTGGTGAGCTTCGAATAGGCCTGAACAGCATTTAACGCACTTTCAACATGGGACACTTTTGTTAATCCCAAAACCGCTGACGTGACGTTCCTGCTCTTCAAAACCCAAGCGATTGCCAACTCGGCTGTCGTAATCCCTAGTTCCTTCGCTATTTCACCAAGACCCGCAAACATCTTTTTCGTATTTTCAATGTTTTCTGGACTAAGAGCCGTGTCTATCTTATATAGTTTGTTTAGCCTTGGCATATCATATCTCGTGCCTGTCCTATCAAAATTCTCATCGAGAAGCTTCCCCGTCAGTAGCCCTCCAGACAGAGTTCCCCAAATCGTCGCTCCCATCTTATACTTATCGAAGATATACCCATACTCTACTTCAAAACGCTGTCTGTGCAACATGTTGTAATGCACTTGCTCTGCTATTGGTTTTTGAACTCCATGCTTCTCGCAAAGCCAGTAAGCATGCATGATCTCAGGGGCTGACCATTCAGAGGTTGCCCAATAAAAAGCAAGATTCTTCTCGAAAATGTCCTTGATAGTGAGAACGACCTCCTCCATGGGTGTAGTTGGATCAGGTCGATGACAATACACCACATCCACGTAGTCAAGTTGGAGTCTTTCGAGGCTGTTTTTGAGCCCTTCAATCAAATGCTTGCGTGAAAGGCCACATTTATTAGGATCGAGACAGAATAAATCAGCTTGGAAGATCTTGGTACTAACGACAAACTCGCTACGTTGTTTGCCAGAAGCTTTGAGAGCCTTTCCGAGGACTCTTTCGTGAGTGCCTACACCGTAGTTTTCAGCTGTGTCGAAATAGTTGATGCCTAGTTCGAAGCATTTCTGTACGATCTCGTTCGTTCTCTTCTGGTCTTCTTCAGTGTCTTGGGCTCTGACGTCACCATAAGCAATAACGGAAACTTTTAGCCCAGAGTTTCCAAGATAGCGGTATTCCAAGGCAGGAAGGGCTTTTTCTGCCATTATCTAAAGGGATCTTGAGGATATAAATCTTTAAAACAAAATTTAATTATCGAGTGAGCCGATCCTTGAGATATTTGCTATTACACCAGCTCTAGATTCCTAGGAAAGTCTATTAGAGCAATGAATAAATGCGAAATGTGATATTGAGAAAACCAGAGGAACGATCTTCACACTTATGTAGCACAGCATACAAGATATTAGTTAAATGTCTAACTAATAAGTGGTAAATTTCAATAATTAAGTTTTCAGATGGATCTTGTAGGTTTGTACCATCAAATTTCCATCATTTAGAGTCTCTTGAATGTAAAAGGAGCGTTTAAGTGTTTTCCACAGATGAGTCAGCTTTCGAAAAGAGAGAGTGAACTAATTTTAATTGAGTTAGTTTTATTTGAAGTATCTTACTAAGGAATCAATAAATCAAAAGAATAGAATGGAGACAGCAGAAAAGAAAATAGGATTGCTGCTGATACGCAACAAACTTATCGACTCTGTTACACAAGAGTCAGTAGCAAGCACTTTGCGAAGTTATTCTCAAATCCGATTATTTGAAGTTACCCACCCGGAATATCCTGAATTTGCAACTATGACATCAAAAGACGACATCACTATTGTGATGACCTTCATCTTTATCTCCATTAATGTGGTCATGAAAGAATGTCCAAACATCCAATGGGTCCACGCTTTCAGTACTGGCTGTGACAGACTCATCAACTATGAACCATTTCGAGAAAGTCCGATCACTCTCACTGTCACACGAGGAGCTTCGGCTGTCGGTCTCACGGAATTTACGATTGGAGCCATGATTTATTTCTCCAGGAAATTTCGTGCATGGGATGAACTCCAGCTGCAGTCTACCTGGGGATCATTCCTTACGACTGACATCTCTAAGAAGAAAATTACAATCGTCGGATATGGAAAAGTTGGCTCGAAAATCGGAAGAACATGCAAAGATTTATTTGAGATGGAAGTGGTAGGAGTCAAAAACAGAGTTGATGATGCATCTTATAAGATTCATCCTGAGGTAGAAAAATTTTATCGATTGAGCGAGCTGGGCGAGGCTTGTGAAGGAGCTGATTTTGTGGTAGGTATTTTGCCAGGAGGTAAAGAGACCGAAAATGTTTTCGATTTAGAAGTGTTTAAGAGGTTCAAGAAGACAGCAGTATTTATTAGCATCGGACGAGGGAGTAACGTCGTTGAAGAGGATTTGATTGAGGCATTGAAGAAAGGTTATATTGGAGGAGCAGCGCTGGATGTGTTTAAAGTCGAGCCGTTGCCAAAGACGAGTCCGTTCTATACCGATGAAGAGATTAAAAGCAAAATTTTGATCACATGTCACTATGCCTGCTATTCTGAAGCTATTACGGAGGAAATCTTCAGAATGTTTAAAACTAATTTGGAGATATATTTGGCAAAACAGCCCCTAGAGAATGTAGTCGACAAAGAGCTTGGGTACTAATGGAATCGTTACTTATATTTGTTTAACATTATGCATAAGCCCACCAATTTTTCAAATTCGTGTAATTTTTTTGCCTTGTTAAGAAATACAGCATGAGTTTTCTCTGATTTTAACTTTTTTGGAGGTAGTAAATTATATGGCAACAATTAAAGAAGAGAGAAATAGAGATCGTGGTGAAGTTTAGAAAATAAATGAGGAATCTATGCAGTTCTGCGAAACACAAGATGTCCAACATTCATATAAAATCAATCAATTAAATAAACCTTGATTAGAAGGGTCTTCTAGGTTCTAATTTTGAGGGATGATATACCTCATTGACCTTGCAAAGACTTCTTACTCTATAATGCGAAAATTGATCATAAATTGTTGATAAATTAACTCATATTTACTCACTGCCTTTGCTTGGACAACATTAGAATGCTTGCAAAGAAGTTTTCGGTAGAATAGTTGATTCCAAAAGGAGGGTGATGCATTTATGAGAGATTTTATTGTGACTAAGGATTTTAGTCCAAATTAAGGATCGAAATAAAAACAATAAAGTGAAAGATAACATGGAAAACTTGGCAAAGAAAACATTGCTGCTTCTTATCCGCAATAAAACGATAAAAACTGACTTTCAAGAAGCAATTGCCGAAACCTTGAAAAGTTATCCTCAGATCCAGGTCTATGAAGCAACTCACCCAGACTATCCGGAATTTGAAACCATGCCAGCCAAAGATAGCATTTCCATTGTGATGGCCTTCGGCGCATACGTATCCATAGACACAATAATGAAAGCATGCAAAAACTTACAATGGTGCCATGCTTTCAGTACTGGTTGCGACAAAATAACAGGCTCTCAGCTATTTCGAGAAAGCTCTATTACTCTCACTGTCACACGTGGAGCTTCGGCCGTCGGACTCTCAGAATTCGTCATTGGATCCATGATCTCTTTCTCAAGGAAATTCCGTGAATGGGAAGAGCTCCAAAAGCAATCTACCTGGGGGACATTCGCTTCGACTGACATCTCTCGAAAGAAAATCGCCATTGCTGGATATGGGAAAATCGGCTCCAAAATCGGCAGAATCTGCAGAGATTCCTTCGATATGACCGTGGTAGGCGTGAAAAACAGAGTAGAAGATTCAGCCTACACAGACCATCCTGAAGTAACAAAGTTTTATCGATTAACCGATCTTGGAGAGGCTTGTGATGGAGCTGACTTCGTAGTGTCAGTTTTACCAGGTGGTAGAGAGACTGAAAACGTCTTCAATGCGGATGTGTTTAAGCGATTCAAAAAATCAGCTATATTTATCAGCATCGGGAGAGGGAGTAACGTTGTCGAAGAAGACTTGATCGAGGCTTTGAAACAAGGAACTATTGGAGGAGCAGCCTTGGATGTGTTTAAGACTGAACCATTGCCAAATACAAGTCCTTTCTACACCGACGAAGAGATAAAAAACAAAGTTCTCATAACATGTCATGCTGCTTGCGTCTCTGAAGCTCTTAGAGAAGAAGTTTTCAAAATCTTCAAAACTAATCTGGAGCTGTATCTCGCAGGTAAGCCCCTTGAAAACGTTGTTGACAGAGAACTGGGATATTAGAGTTCTTTTTATAAAATTATGAAATTTTAGCTTTCATGAATAGAATAATGGATTGTTGAGCTGCCTAGTTTATGATAATATCTATCTTCTCTTATTAAAATTTGCGTTTCAAGCTCTGGAAAGCCTAGAAGGGTCACTAACTATTTTCGTAGAACTATATGTTTAACAAGTATCGGCGGTATTCCTGAATCATGCTTCAATATTCCGATTATCTTCTGAGAAACTCAATTAAAGCTTTAATAAATCAGTACTAATGGACAAAAAACGGATCGTCCTACTTCTTGTCAAATACCAGACCACTACTCCAGCTCTTCTCGACGGTGTCATCGAAATCGTGAAAAGCTACCCTCAGGTTGAATTAGTAGAAGTCACGCATCCGGAGTATCCAGAATTCGCCACTATTACTAACAAGGATGACATTACTGCCGCTATTTCAAGCAACCTGTTTATCTCCATCGATCGCGTCATGGCAGAATGCAAGAACCTCAAATGGTTCCATATTTTAGGAGCTGGCTGCGATAAGCACGTAGCTTACGAGCCTTTTCGAAAGAGCTCGATCACGCTCACCGCCTCTAGAGGATGTTCAGCTATTGCTCTTTCTGAATTCACAATTGGAGCAATGATATATTGGTCACGCAAGTTCCGGGCATGGGATGAACTCCAAAAGCAATCCAAATGGGGCACCATAGCTGCAACTGACATTTCCAAAAAGAGAATCACGGTCGTTGGATACGGCAGCATCGGCTCAAAGATCGGCAGAATCTGTAAAAACTCTTTTGAGATGACAGTAGTTGGTGTCAAAAACAGAGTAGAGGAGTCAATTTATAAAGAACACCCAGAAGTCGAGAAATTCTATCGGTTGAGCGAGCTTGGAGATGCTTGTGATGGGGCTGACTTCGTTGTGTGTGTGTTGCCTAGCACTAAGGAAACTGAAGATGTATTCACGTTGGATGTGTTTAAAAGATTCAAGAAGACAACAGTTTTTATAAGCATAGGCAGAGGCAGTAATGTGGTTGAGGAGGATTTGATCGAGGCATTGAAGAAAGGATATATCGGAGGAGCAGTGCTGGATGTGTTTAAGACTGAACCATTGCCAAAGACGAGTCCGTTCTATACTGAGGCGGACATTCAGGATAAGATACTTATTACCTGTCATCGAGGGGGAAATTCAGAATCGATTATGGAGGACTTCTTTAACATTTGTAGATCGAATCTAGAAGCGTTTATTGAAGGGAGACCACTGGATAGGATAGTTGACAAAGAGATTGGCTATTAATTTCATTAATTGTTATGAGTTATGAGTCAAAAAAATCAATATCAAATGTAATTCTAACAAATGAATAGTTGAGCAAGAACAAACGATTATAGATCGTGTGATTTCAAACATTTCATATTGAACAAAAAAATTTTGAATATTAGAAGAACTTTTCACATACAATCGTGCAAAAGATGACAATAAATCAAACGAGTTTTCTGGGAGAAGAATAATAAGGCACATATTTAAATAAGGATTTCATCCTCAAATCCAAGATGCCGTGTATTATTTCGAATAGAACTACAAGAATGGTAATCGCAACTATTTCTTCTTGAATAGCAAACTTATTTTCCCATCGATCAAACTCTCAAGCGTTTCATGCATTATCGTCAATATCTTTTGTCCTTGCTCACTGTTTCTTTGGCAAGAGCTTCCGAGATTAAAATTCTGAATAAATGGATCTTCAATACTGAACAGATAATCCCTCGCCTCTGTTTTCATAAGCTCACCAGCTCGAATGGACACAAGATCTCCAGCACGATATCTTTCTAGATAAAATTCAAAGAACTTGATCGTAAGCTCAAATAACGTCATCGAATTTTGTGCATTCAAGCTAGAGAATTTGCCCATATTCTTTTCGAAACCAAAGCTGCACGTGACTTCATTTATTTCATTATTATGATCAACAATTGTAATCGTCTTTGTTTCAAGCTCATCAAACTCTTTCTGGAATGAGGGCAAGATCCCTTGGATTTGAAGGAACCCCACGACTAAATTTTCCCATGCAAATGGAGAAAGAAAACCCTTGCTATCATTAGTTATTCCATGAACTGCACTCCAAAGTTTAATAATCATAAGCAGTTGATTCACAATTGGATTGAATTCTCGATACGCGCGAATTAGCTCTGAGGAAGCCTTTCCGATTTCGTCGTTAATAGACACAACTAATGAAACGTTGTGGCTTATTGAGTGAAGTACCAGCTTGGGGATACCAAAACGCATGTTTGGGTAGAACTTGTAGTAAAAATGTTCTGGATAACATTTGACTAAATTCTCAACTCGCTTGCACAGAGCTTGCATGGCATCGGGAGCATTGCTTGCTGTAAGGACGCCATCTAAGCTTATATTATAATTTGCTTTTTTAAAAGCAGAGGGACCGTTTCTCTGGCCATAGTAGGTGCACTTCGCTTCACTTATGATCTTTTCTTGATCACAGTATTTGAGAACTTTAGCCTCGAGTCTTTTCAGAATTTTCTGGTCGCTGAGCTCTGGTGTTTCGAAACAAGAATTGAGATATTTTACGATCTTAGCGGACAATTTTTCTCTGTTCGCTGATGAGATCGAGCCCAGCGGAGATAGACCACCAAGCTTTTGGAATCCATGGCAATCCCAATCGTCAAGTCTGATAACAATGGGTCCTTTGTTATCACTGTGAGATGATAAGAGTGGCTCTTTAGCCTCTTCTCCTCGTGTTGGTCCAATAAAATTCTCTTTGCTAACTAAAATACTGGCCTGCTGCTTCGTAAAGAATTCTCTGTTGATATCAAGACCATTCAAGACATCAAAATGTCGAGTAATTTGGGATTCATTTTCATTTTCGCGCGTTTTGGTTTCTTCTACAATTCGACTTTCAGAGATTGCTGAACTCAGAAACAAACTTTCTTTATCTTTCATCTCCGAATCGATTTTGAGAAATGCTAGATAGTTCTGGAGAGTAAGTATTTCTTGGAGGTCATTGGCAGCCAGTAAACCGAACTCCAAGCTCTTTTTTAGCAAAGGATAAAGACTCTCAAACGTTTTTTTCTCCTTCTTAGTAAGATGATCCACAAAACTCTCTAATCTTTTTTTGAAGATTCTGTGGAAATCCTTATGCGCCGTCGTTAATTCCTGGAGGACATTCTTAAATAGAGTCTTATTCGAGGGTTTAATGCTGCATCTCTTAACTGAACGAATTAAATTATCTGCATCGGCATATATTTCCAGATTATCTATTTGGACTGTCTCTTGCTGAACAGAAGTTGTATCCATATTTGCCAATTGCTAGTTTTTGAATTATTTTATTTGAAGATTCCATTGCTTAAATCGAGATTCAGACTCTCTACTGTACTCTCTAGTATGAAATCAAAGTTGATAAATATCTGTGATAGCGTTGGTAAGTTTTCAGGAAGTTAAAATATTAAAATAGGGTTAATTTGTATTTCAACAAAAAAGCTCAATCTGTCTACTTTTTTGTTTTCTCTCACTCTCTCTTGTTCTTTCTCTCTTAGAAGTCTACCTGAGCTGCTCTCGTGCTGTTCGGGAACCTACATGACGGAGTATATAGAGGAAAAATCAATTTTTACGCGAGTATTTCAGGTTATCTTGATCAAATTCCAGCTCATATACAATATAATCGAAACAATGTTGAATCCAAAGAGGGTTACATCTTGACAAATCCCGCAGAGTCTGAGGAATGCTTTGTTTCGATATTTCAATTTGATCTCCAAAGAAATACCCTTAACTATGACATATCTTTCACAAAATTGAGAGGAAAATGTAGGTTAAACCAAAAAAACAGTTTTTCTTTCATTAGAATCAATGAATGGAAAACAAAGGGATACTGGTTCCTTTGAATATGCGATATGTTAATATTTTTTCGATGAAGTTGATACTTTTTCACAGAAATTGTCCTTTTCTGACAGTGACAAAAAACATTAAGAAATAACTAGAGAAGCAACTATGCAATTTACTGAGACATCACAGAGATCTATTGTTAAACACTCCACTTAACATCCATATCTAACGAAGGCCAAATTTTCTTTATTGCTATTGAAGATGGCGTTTTCTTCCAAGCGCTATTGCTGATAATTCTTCCACTCTCCACCAAATATGCGGTTATGATTTGATAGCACTCCTTCTTGCCACTGTCGACGATTTTAGACTCAGCGAGTGGGTTCATAGATATGTCATTTAAAAACTCAAGAAATAGTTTAACGAACGCATCACTGCTGACTCCATCAAGCGTCAGCTCTCCTTCTAGGTATTTATTAAGAGTTTTCAAGCTCGTCTTATCTTTGAATGCATTGCTCGTTGGAATCTTTCTTCTTTTAAGGAATTTCGCATACTCATCTCCAAGTTTTTTTGGATAGTTCTTGATAAATGCTGAAGTTAACGAACCGTGTTTTCCACTGGCTTTTGCTTGTTTAACTTCAACCGAGCCCAGAATTTCGATAGCTTTCATATTGTTGAAGATCGTAAGATTTGCACAACGGTCTTTCAGGTTTGTCTTTAATATAGCAGTTCCCAGAGAAAATTCGATGGTTGTAGAAACTATATTATTTTCTGAGGTTTCGGTCGTGCTTTCTGCAGATACTTCGGGTTCTTCACTTTTAAGTTGCATGGCCATGTTCGCTGAAGGGCAAATAGCGTTATCAGTTCTTGAAGGTGAGCTAAAGAGGGTTTCATTGTTTTGTAGTGCCAATGGATTGAGATTTGTCGGAATGGAGGTTTTTTCTACTCCTCCAAATAACTTCATCATTGCTTCATGGCCTAGTAGCCCTAAAATCAGCTGTTTCTTATTGAAATGTTGAATCACATTCAACACGTCTTGTGCTGATAGTTGACATGTTTTCTGGTCTGCGTTTGTAGCTAAGGGATCTTTATAATTTTCAAGGATAGATTCCACTGTGTTGAGGAATATGGATTCTGTAGAGAAATTCATTGAGCTGAACTGTTAGTTGGTTTTGGGTGTTCAAAGAAAGCACTTATTTTATTTACTACTTTCGGCTTCAACTGTCTTTAATCTTAAGTGATCTGACAGATTTCTAGGCCCTAGTCCCAATTTTCAAATTTATCTTTTTATAGCATCTTCTGTCTCGATATTGCGAGCCGGACCGAGCTAATTAATCATTTGGTAAAATTAATTACATTTCAACAACTTTCATCCAATTAAAGTTCTGTTCTATTTTTGTAGAACGCTCATATTTTCAAAGTTAGAGAAAAACTCATTCTGGACGTCTTCCTTTTCTTCTGCCATGGCATGGCAGGTATTCCTTATATGGTCCAAATATCTTCAAATGTTGAATTGAAAGTGAAAAACGCTGAAGATGTGAATTTACAATTGAATCAAGAAAAGTACCAAACAGAAAGCATCGATAATAAAATCAGAAGATAATAGATAAAAGGCCTTTCCAATTTACAGAGAGAGACAGAAGGGGTATTAACCACTCAAACCCTGAATTATTGCATCATATTGAAATTTTATTTTCAACCTCCTAAAATTAATACTGAGCGACCAAGACTCTTCCCATCGCTATAACAACTATCGGAATTTAAGACCAGTTTTACGCAGCAACTCTTCCATAAGGCCTCGTAGTGAGGTTTCAAACCTCACAGATGGCATTATTCATGAATAAGGAAGCACCATGTTGTATACTTCAATTAAAATTTATTGTTCGCTCTAGCCGACTCTCATGACCGTTAAATATGAGATCGACCTAATCATCTTTCCTCTCTAACAACTCATTAATTAGCAAGTGCTCGTGCAAAGAATTAATAACTGAGTACCTGTCGTCTATTAGAGCGTAATACTACTCAGAGACTTAAAGATTTTATTTAGTTGTCATTTTGTAGAGCACATCAACTCAACAATTTAAGTTTTTCAACAAACAATAAGCACATTAAAACTCCTCCTGTATCCAACTTAAATCGCCAGTATGAAGCCTCTCTAATGCACTTTTCATCTTTACTAAAATCTCTTGTCCTTGAGCACTGTCTCGAAGGCAGGATCCTCCAACATCAAAACCTGGAATAAAAGGATCTTCAATGCTAAAAAGACTGATTCCTGTCATAGTTTTCGGTCTCTCAATTGTTTCGCCCTTGCGTATCGATATCATACTCTCGGCTTCGGACTCATCGAGATAAAACTGGAAGAAATTTTCCAGAACACTGTACAGCGTTTTTTTTACTACACGACGTCTCTTCGACTTAAGTGCTGTAATGTCTTTTTCAAAACCAAAATCGCATTCAATCTGAGTTAAATAGTTCGTTTGACCTAAGATCGAGACCGTTCTTTTTTCTGATTTATAGTCTCCTTTTTGAAGAGAGGGAAGGATTTTTTGAATTTGAAGGAATCCAATTACTAAGCACTCCCATGCAAATGGGCTCAGATACCCTTTTTGCTCGTTAGAAATTTTTTGCAGTGAGCTCCATAGTTTAATCAACATGATCAACTGGTCAGCGGTAGGGTCATATTCGCGATAGTGCCGAACTAATTCGGAAGTGTGTTTTCCAATTTCATCATTCAAAGCAAGAGCAATAGATATTTTTTTCTGTTTGAAGTGTACCAGCAGTTTCGGTAACCCAAACCTCAGGGAAGGATGGAAAATACACTCGATTTTCCCATCGAAGGACTTTGTTAGGTTAACGAAACGTTTATTGAGTGCACTCATTCCTTCGACAAAGCTGCCCTTGAGCAGCTCACCATCGATACTGATATTGTAATTTGCCTTCTGAAAACAAGACGGCCCGATGCGCTGTCCATAACGCGTAGATGTCGGATCATTCATTACTTTCTGTTCAACGCAGTACTTTTGAGCTTTTGCGATAATCTGCTCAATGTAAGAATGCTCCTTTTCTTCTTTGCTTTGGAGATATTGATTTAACAAAGCTACCAAAGCATCTGATATCGACTCATGCGTTTTGATAGTTAACGCTTTGATAGAAATCTTCTGAGAGCCATAACTATCCCAAATGTTATCGTCATCATCTTGACTAGTGAAGCTATTGTTGCTGGATATAGATAATTGAGAGTAATCCTTTGTCTCTTCAATTCTTGATCTCTCAATGCTAGGCTCTTCAAATTTATTCTCATCCAACGCAGAGACCTCGGTGTTCTCGTTGTGCTGGGCACGTCTTCGACGGCGTCTTTTGCTTTGATTTTGTGAATCTTGGTCTGAAATATCCTCTTTTTCGTGTACATTGCTGTCATTTACTCCCGAATCTGACGGTAATAACGAATCCTTCAAAAATGTATTGTCCAATGTTGTCTGACCTTGAGAGTTTGAATTTTGTGATTGATGGTCTCCAAAATTTGGAGTTAGTTTGTTGTTTTCTTCGTCTCTGCTTTCTGAAAGTGTCACGTTGTTTACACTTTTTGTTTCTTCAAAGCGTGAGGATTCTTTGCTTTTTGGGTCTTGAATAGCCTCAGTCCCCAAGAGACCTTCACAGCGTTTTGTCTCCGCACGCTCTTGCTCCTTGTTAACCTTCGACTCTTCTTTGGAGATCTTTTCTTCGATGATTTGTGAGGTGGATGTATTGATATTCAGTTCACCACTAGCGTCTCCCTTTTTTGAGTCAAGACCATCGGACGAATCGAGAGGCTTTGAGTCCTTTGATGTTGTACGTTCCTTTTTGGGCTTTTCAGTGGGAAAAATACCATTGTGCTGTTCTAGTGTCATTAATTTCAGCTGGACACAGAGTCTTGAAGTTGCTGCTAGAGAAGGCAATTCTATTTTCCCTTCCTTGGATGTGATTTCCGCGAGTTTCTTCATTCTCTCAGCGAGTTTTTCACAGAAATCAGGATACGTTGAGATTAAATGTCTGATATCCTTAGAAATCTCAGTTAATTGAGGATCATCAGTGGCTTTTTTTCTGAACCTATGCAACATTCTAATTGCATCGTCAGCAAGTGCTTGTAGCTTCACGGCCTCAGGTTGACCCTCTAATGTTGCTGGAATATACGAAGGAATTGACTCGGTCATATCTTTATTGATTATATTTCAATCAGCAACAGAATTTATCTACCTTCAAGCGTTCTACTAGTTTGACGCAAAAATAGGCTACTATTAATGCTTGCATTTTTAATTCTATTAAATCTAGCTTCGGTATGTATCAACACCAGGAAGCAAATAGTGTTGAGTATTTTCATGTAGATGTCGAAGTCATAACGCTGAGTCCTATTCATGAAGTAGCTTTTTGATTTATGAAGGAGTATTAAGACGATAATGATGCGTATTGCTACAATTATTCTCATTGCTGCCTCAGCGTATCTCCTTAGGAGCTAATACTTACAAAAGATTGCTGTATTAGATTTGAGCGTTCAAAAGTTTAAAAACAGGCACAATTAGGAGAGAGTCTATTGATTGAGGTACTCAAAAATATTAACTTTATTGAGTTCTAATTTGTACTTCAGAGTCTGAGTCTTGAAACTTTTGTCGTTAGCAGTCGTAACTTTAAACTAATTTATGCACGAATCGTTTACACCATGTGTATCTCAAAATCTCGTTACCTGTCCAGATACTTCCTTAGAGAATCCGCTCGGATTTGGATAAATCTCAAACAATGCATCATAATTCATTTTTAGCAACGTGCAAACTTTCGCTTGTTTTTCACTGACAATCTCAGGCGTGAATCCAATGAAAACTGTTGGTTGTTTCTATTTTTCCCAATTAGAAATAGCTCGTTTCCACAATAATATGAAAATACCTCAGATGTTTCAATCAAGTTGTGAATCATAGTAGTTAATGTCAACAACGCCATCTCAGAAACTCCAAAATTGAGAAGATTGGTCACATTATCGAAGATAATCACCGGTCTCCCTAATGAGTAGAACGACAAATATGCCCACAGCAGCTTATCATTGATAATTACCTTTCTTTTTGATGAGCTCAGTTTCAATTGCTTCGAAAATTTCTTTGATCGCAGCATCCTCTTTCCCTTCTCTAAACTCAATTCTTGTCGCTTTAGGAGGCAGCGGATTCCATAAATTGCTGGCCTCTTCGGTGTAAGGAATTTCATCAGCGATCCAATCAGAGGCACCAGTGAAGCAGTCGATGTATGTTAGATTTCCCGAATTTATTTGTGGTTCAATGTTGAGTCCTAATCGTTTCGATATGGAGAAGTACATGGCGTAGTTTTGAACGCTGCTGACGAAGATTACACCGTCTCCATTGCGTAATGAGTAATCCAATAGGTAAGAAGTTAAGAATTGCGATTGATTTTCAATTCGATCTTCGATGAGAAATAGCTTTCCTTTTGGGAGTTAAGATTGAAAGAGCAAGGTGCTTACTTTTGCTGTCTTTGGTGAGAAGCTTCAGGTCTCCGCAGAGTTCGTTGAGTTTTTCAATCATGATGTGAAAAGAAGAGCTTGGATTTTTTAGGAATTATGATCAGATTTATTTATCGAATGAAATTGCAGGAAATTTTCCACTGTTTTAGACTGGTAGAACCAATCAAAGATAAATGTTAGCTCATGGTGTTGAGGAAAAAATTGTGTTAGGGTTAATGTTAGAGTTGAGTGAAGTTCAATAAGCAGAGTTTAGAAGCACAATTTCTATTATTGTTGAATGAATTAGATGCTCTCAAATACTCGTTTAGGTTTCTTAGAAAATGTATCACTCGAATGATTTTTCAGATGTCTTTAATTCCTCCATTCCTTTTGAATAACGATGTAGATTGAGACGCGGCAATCTTAAAAAAAGCAAACACAACCCATTACTCATGCTTGAAACCAATGTCTTTATTTTGGCTGAAATTATAGACAAAATTGATTATGACTTTAGCTACATTGAGACCATTCGAAAAAGCAAACTATTATTCAGAACTCTAAAATAATGCTCTTGATATTAGCACCAAAATGACTGGAATTGTTCCATTTCCACATCATAAACTGAAGACTACTCATAAAAAATTCTGTTCACTCCTTCGCCCCCATATTTAAAAGAGAACCTCAAATAAGCGCCATCTGACAATACTTGCATTCCATTTCTCTTCATGGAGCCATCAGCCGTTCGCTATTTTTTCTTGCTTTGTCTTTGAAAAATTTTTATAGTTTGATCGGTATTTAATTCAGAAAATCGTTTTCTATTGGGCGACACGGGTATAAATACCTTTGCATTTTATAATATAAACAAAACAAATCAATTCAAACAGTTCCTCCTATCAATCATATCGAATAACATGGTAGACTACAGAGCATCGTCATCATCATCTGCCTCCGATTCTGAAAACTCTCAAACCTTCCCCGTTTCTGTAGGGTCTTTAAAGAAAGGCGGCTACGTCATGCTCAAAGGCAAACCCTGCAAGGTAACTATTTCCAGAATTTCGTGAAGTTCATATTCTCTTTAGATCGTAGAAATCACAACAGCCAAGCCTGGGAAGCACGGCTCTACGAAAGCAATTATCGTCGGAACTGATATCTTTACCGACAAGAAATACGAAGCTTCAGCTCCAACGTCGTCTAATATTGACGTGCCTGAAGTCTTCCGAAAAGAATACCATGTGTTAGGTATTAAAGATGAAGCCACGTTGTCGTTGCAACTTAAGGACTCTACGCTCACAGAAGAAATGAAACTTCTGTCTGATAAGGATTCTGCTGAAGTAATTCTAACGGGTTTTGAATATCTAAAACATTTTTCTGTATAGATGATGGAACAGTTGGCAAGCTCGTTTGGAAAAGGCAAGAAAGTCCTGGTAAGTGTCATTACCGCTCTGAATAAAAAGAAAATCGTATCGTTCAGAGAGCTAAAAGATTAAGAGAAAGTTCTGTGTTGGGGAAACCAATTAGGAAATGTGTATGGACTATTATTATAGTGTAATATTATTCATGTTACTGTAGTTCATAACTTTATGTATTCATTGTAATATTGTTCATGTCCTAAAGGGATCAGCCTCCCTCGTTAAAATGGTGATACTTCTGCCAGAATAGATATGAACGACTTGTTATACTGTCGACTTCCAGCCGAAAGTTCTCCAAGGTTGTGAGTGAGAATTGGAAGTTATGGGTAATCAAAGGGACCGACAAGCAGAATTGTTTCTGCAGCAGATTAGCAATGAGGGTGTGTGAAAATACCTATTACCTATCTACATCAGAAATTACGATGAAAGTAAGCAATTTCAAGTTTCCCTGGATACAATATGGATTTGGAAATAATCTCATTTGCTGCTTGAATAAAATTTATTCTGATTGTTCATGACATTATTGCTCAATTCATAAGCAACTTTAATGAACGAAAGATAGGATTTCCCTTCTGCTTATCCAGACAATTTGTCGCGGCGTCTTGGCGAGTCTTTCATGGGGAAACTCATAAAAATTCAGAGTGGAAAATGTTAAAATATACGCAGAATGACCAAGCGGACATAGGAAGTTTGTAAGAAGCAGTTTCTTATGAAGTTGTGATTCATAACAATGACTAGTAGTATAGTAAAGCACAATGAACTTCAAAAATGGGCCTGGTTAAGAAATTTCAAATTAACAACCACAATATCATTGACGATTTCACCAATTCTAATGGCATTCGGTCTATTAAATGCCAAAATACCACTTCGATGCTTCGAACGAGTGGTGATGCTAAAGACATCCCTCATTTTGAAGCTATCATTAAATTTCAGCTCTTGTCTCGAAATAATGGTTCCAGAATTATCGATTAAGCTCAGCGTGTTCACCTCCAGAGTTTCCTTCAAATGAAGAACGATACCCCCGTCTATTGACACAGCTCCAAGCAATTCATAATCCTTGAAATTCTCCACCATCTCAATAGCATGCGAGAAGAAATTATAAAGCGCAACCCGCAATTTTCGAGTGTTGTCAGGGCTGATGATCTCTACCATCATGAGCAAATGGTCCGTTGAGACCCGTCCTATTGGTCTCGCTGTGGATACTTGTTGCCCATCAAGATCAATACCTTGAGGGTTGAAAGCCTCTTCATGTAACGGAATCACCTCGAGTTTCCCCAGATAGCGGCCATTGTGCCACGTTTCATAGCCAAGGAACAAAGAGCCGCTGTCTCCGTCATAGGAATACCATGCTCGCTGTATATTGTCGCTAATTTTGTATTCTCTGACCACTCGGTCTTCCCCCGGAGAATAGAGATGAACCTTACCATTTTGGGTTATGATTACCATTAGCTTGTGATGGCGATAGGGAAGCACTGTACCATCAAAGATCGTCGAATGAAAATCTTTCAATAGCTCGACTCGCGAGCTATATGATTGGATTTTATAGCAATAGAGCTTTGAATCGATGGTCGCAAACACCTTATGATTTGCAAAGAAGAGCTTGGGTGGGGGAAGGGGATTAGTGTTCTCTTCATCGCTGAACTGGTGTATCAAGTATGGGGCAATCGCTACGGATTTGATAGTTTTTTTTGTTAATGCATTGATACATGTGAGGTAGTAGTAGAAGTTCCAAGTTCCATCTGTTTCAGTTTGGCTAAATTTCTTTTCCAAGTAAAATAAGAGCCCGTTCTGAAGCAGAATTTGTGGAGATAGACTCGACTTTATTGAGAATTGAGGTGTTATAGAGATCGTTTGCATGAGAAAGATAATGTTAATAAAGAAGGAAATTCCCGCATTAAATACCACTACGAGGGCAAGGGGTGAATCAGCTTTTTAGTTCTCGAACGAAAAGGATTCCTAAACCAAATCGTTTTTTAGGAAGTGATTCTTTATATCAAATCGCTTTTGAATGGATTTTCTAATGATTTGTGGACTATATCACTGCAGGTTCAATTTTATCATGTGAATTTATCGCTTCTGGTATGTGCAACAACGTCTTGCCTTGACGAGTGTGACATATATTGTTGCAGTATTTTCTGATTATTTGACTTCTCTCCTTTAGAAGAGGAATTAATTTTGATAACAAGTTCCCTTTCAATTTTGATAAGTGTGATCAAAAGCTCAGTTAGCCAACTGATTTCCTCATTATAGGAGCATTTTGGAGAAGGCAAGGCGACTCTGGATTTCATGGTTCACGTGAAACCGTTATCAGTTTAATTATTTCCAGCCTGTGAGTGATTCTTTAAAATTCACTGAGCCTTCAAGTGTAAAATTTAAACTGAATAGCAGATCGTAGCAGCAATGAACTCATTATTATAAATTATCAGCTTATCCAAAGAGTAGGCTTCATATTAGGACGCTTGGAATCATTCGTTATTTGTTTTAATTTTTTGAGAGTACCCTTAACCGGTTCCGAAGGTGCATTTATCATTTTACTGAGTTCAGAGCTTAAGACGATCTACATGCAGATAAAATCATTAATTTCAATGAGAATCGACATACTAGGGAAATTTGAAGCTTGCAACCAAAATATCATTTGGTATTTCACCTATCTTTATGAAATTTATTTTATTAAAAGTTAAGAGTCCTTTTTTCTTCTTTGATATGCAAATCGCATCTTTCATTACAAATCTGCTGTTAATTTCAAGTTCTTGTCTTGAAATAATCGTCCCAGCGTTATCGATGACCAGTAGACTATTGACTTCACCAATCTCTTTCACATGGAGGATAGCTTTCCCTTCAATCAACGTAGCATGAAGCAGTTCATAACCATTAAAGAGCTCTATTATTTCAATTGCATTCGAAAGTAAATTATAGTATGCGAGCTGTAACTTTCGCGAGCTATTAGAAGAATTGATTTCTATCGCCACAAGCAAATGATTTGAGACTCGCCCTATTGGCATACTTATGGATATGCTTTCATCATTGAGATTAATAGCTTTTGACTTGAAGAAATCTTCAAGTAATGGAATGACTTCAAACTTCTTCTGATAGAGCCCATTTTGCCATGTCTCATAGGAAAAGAACAAAGCGCTGCTGTCCAAGTCATAGAAGCACCACACTCGCTGAATATTGTTGCAAATCTGATATTCTTTAATGACTCGATAATCTTCCAGAGAGTAGAGATGAATGAAGCCGTCTTGTGTGAAAAGTACGAGTTTCTGATCACGAGAAGGAAGTAAGACTCCCTCTATAATTATCGAGCGAAACCTTTTCAATAACTTGACTCGAGATCCATAAGGCTGGATTCTATAGCAGTAGAAGCTTGAAGAGACTGCTACAAACACTGTATGATTCGCAAAGAATAATTTTGGTGGAGACACGGTATTTAAGCTCTCCTCTTTGCTGTATTGATTTATAACATAGGGAGTGATTACTACGGATTTTATTCTTTTTTTTGTAAATGCGTTGACGCATGTAAGGTAGTAGTAGGAGCAACAGCCTCCCTCTGCACATGCTTGAACGAATTTTTTCTCTATATAAAAGAGAAGTCCATCTTGGAGCAGAATTTGTGGAGCTAGACTCGATTTGATGAAAAATTGAGGTATCATAGAAATCGTCAGGATGGAGAATATAGAATTGATAAATAGATCTTTCTCGACGTTAAATACTGCAATAGCAGTAAGGGAGTGAATCATAGACCAGTATTATTCTATTTACATTGAAATTGTGCTTAAAATAAATAATTTATGGGACCTGTATCCGAATGTTGTTTCAATCAATTCGATAAAATTACTGCATGATGCTTCTTATATCTTATGAGCTAACCAAAATGCTCAGGATTCAGTTGATATTGAGTGGTTGCTATTTAAATTCTTGTTCATAGCCTCGCTCTTTATGTACATCCTAATGTATATGAGATTTTGGTTAGCCAAAATTTTTGTCGTAAATTGGAATTTTTTAAAATGTAGAAAGAAATGTAAATAAGTTTGCAGAAGCTTGCGTTAATCGTTGAAATGTGTCTAAGGACTTGAGAGTTAGGCATACTAACGATTTAATACAGATTGTAATTACTCTTTCCTTATACCCATAAGTCTTGGTATTTTACACAATATTCAAAATGAATATTGTAAATGTTGTTTAATGTAACAAAAAAATAGATGACAAGCCTGTGCCTAGCTGATTAGCTGATGTATTTTTCAAAGCATTTTTGAAAATAATGCTTGGAATATTACCTGTAATAAATATTATTCAATGGTGTTTTCTAAAGATTTAGGATCTAGTTATCACACCAACAACGGATCTGGAGGAACTAAGATATTAAATTATTCCTCGTTATTTCGGGTACTATCTTTCGAGCAACTCAGTTAACTTCCATTTATCATATTCTTATTATCTAAGTCTTAACCTTCCTTTGAAGCAGTCATGCTTGAATTATACAACTTTAGGTTTAAAGGTACAATAATTTATATACCTTTGTCCGACATACAGGCAATTGCTTTTTCCTAGCAAGCCAGATCGCGTTTCTTAGGTGTTTTTTTGCCCTACAGAAAATGATTTTTTGTTCGTTTTTCCACCTCTTGAATCAAATATTTTATTCTACAACATAAATTATCAACTTAGGCGCGTTAGAAGTACCTTGCAACTTTCAACTTGATTCCAGCAGGATTACGCCGGATTAGCCCATAATTGATTCCTAATTGAAGAATTTCATCATTTGCAATTAAACAGCTAAAGACTATTTTCTTCCTATATAGACCTTCTGAACGTTATTTTTATTTTGATTTTAATTCGTTATTTTGTGTTTCTCTACTTTTCATTCGTTTTTTTAAGTTTTTACAAAAGTGTGTTGAGTACAATACAGACCCCTCCCTTTAGAAAACGATCACAAGTTCATTTTATAATCAGATTATTTAATCGCTACTTCCACTTCTTGAACGGAATGTCATCAGACCATCTACTTTTCGCAAACAGACTAGAATTTGCTAATGACTACCAACTAACTGAACGAGCCAGCATCTATTGCATCCTTCGCCATGGAAATAAAACCGCTAAAACACACATCCTGCTAAACTGCGATAAATATCCCTCTTGGGAGCAATACTTCCGCCTTTCACGTGGGAAAGAGGAAAAGACAATTGCTATTGAAGTCATCGAATCAAAAGCAAAAGCTGACGACTTGCTGTTAGGAAAAGGATCTGTTGATTTATCAAAAATAGGAAAGTCTACGAGAAGCTTATGGATCAATATAATGAATGAGGAAGCTGTTATTGCAGAATTCGTCATGAACATTGAAATCCAGCCAAGGGAGTTTCCTGATAGATATTCGGATTTTACTCTCGAGAATAGTAAGGCACAGGCTGCGATGTATCAGCCGACTAGAGCTGCCCAAGTTTCTCAAATGAGCTTTGAGAAGAGTATATCAGGTAAAAGCTCGGAAAGCAAAGATACTCTTGGCAGTACGATAAAGAAGATATTACTCTTTCCGTTGAGAATACCGATCAATTTTGTTTTTTCGAAAGTTAAAAAAGATGAGAAAAAGAAGTTTGCGAAGCCTGCCTTGGATGAGGATTTGGTAAGCTTGATTGAGACAGAGAAAAACGATAGCGACAATTACAGAATTGAAATCGATTAATTGTAAGTTTTCTAATTTAATAATGATTGTTTTTTTTTTGTTTCTCTTGGGTGAATTTGTATTAGTTTCGGTTCTATGACATCGTTAAACTTGGAGTTATTCCATCAATTACAAATTCAAAATGAAATTGTGATTCTTCAGCAGAAAGATCTAGCGAAGAGCAAAATATGATATAAACTAATAATAATATTTTCATCAAAAGATCGATTATGTGATTTAATTTTGAATCACTTCAACTTAAAATTTCTTTCAAACTTGCTTTTTGCTTCAAATTAAAACGCGAATTTTTGCAGAGTTGTCTAATTATTCAGATCCATCAGTCTTATGGGAGATACCCTATTTTCAGATCTCACTCAGATGACAAGTAACAATCCTCTATCAGCCAGCAAAAACCGACTCCTCTGTTGTTTCGATGATTAGTTTTTCAGAACATTGAAGATTTCATCAGAATAAATTCATTAGAACTAGCTATTAGAGCAAAATCGCTCAAACGTTCTCAGAACCACTTGAAATTCCAATGCCAGTCTCATCAGCTCGCCATATACTGGCAGTTTCCAAATTCATATGATGATTTTAAAGGAAAATGGGATTATTTCAGAGATTCCTAGTGAACTCAGTTTGGAAAAAATATATTCGTCAACGGCTTGCTCCGAAGAGAACATTTCATAACAAAGAGAGAGGTTCCTACACACCACAACTCATCTTTTCTTTTTTTTAAAAAAGAAATTCCAATTTTCTCTGAAATGATGAACTTTTCCATGATTTTAGCAGTATAACGTTCCCCATCACAAATGCCGACACGGATAAGTTGTCCATATTAGAAATTTATTACTTTCTCTAAACATTCATTAATTTCATTATCATAGAACTCTCTGACTTAAGGCATTCCCGTTAAAAAATTGCTTACTATTCATTAACATGGTTTTTCAGAGAAATTGCCTCTGAGCTTCGAGCCATTCCGCAAGCAGCGTTTTATCTGCATCTGATTCCTAGATTCGAATCCAAATTTCAACTCTAATGTCAATGGGCGACAACATATAAATATATTTCCCTTTTTCAATTTTCAAAATGATTGAATTTTCATTCAGAATCCACTGAAAATCCGTTTCCAAGTTTTTCGACAATTTCAGAGTCTCTTTTGTATTTTATTTTGTCTAATGAAGACGTTCTTCTTCATTTCATTGCTAGCAAGGAAGTAAAAAATTTATTCAAACTCAACGGACAGTGGAAAACAGTCGTATCGATTATTATCGGTCGCTTCTTCTTTGCTTACTGCTCAATATACCTAGAAGAGCTTCGAGAATGCACAAAGAATGATGAAATTTTATCTTTATTAAAAATCTATTCGAAAAATGGCTGATGATTCAACAGAGACTGTCGGACACGATGCATTGGTACTCTAAATATAAGCATTAATGGCAATGAGAGTCTTCTTTCATCTTAAAAGAAACAATAACATTAATTTTTGGGATAATTACGTCATCTCTTCGATTTAGCGACTCAAAATATTTGGGCAGTAATGCATCACTGACTCAGTTTTCTGGTTTATAAGCGCTGGCTTGCCAAGTTTATAATAAAAAATGATAAAGAAATAAGAACAAGCCATTCGCTGTGATGCGAGGTCAGCAAGCTGACTCAAGGCATGGATAACGCTCGCTTAGTAGCCTTGAGCCATTGTTCTAGTAAAGATAGAATGGATTAACTCAAGAGACCAAAGAAAAAAAAAAAAGAAAAATAAAGACAGAAGACGATGAATTAATGTGGACACACAAGAAAAAAAATATAAAGAAATAAGAAAGCTAAGATTATTAGATTCGATACGAAGTGCAAACTACATTTGTAATGACTATTAATGCTAAGGATAAGTATATATGATGATATATATGATGCATTTTTTGATGCTTGCTGATTGATTAATTTATGCTTGTTCGTAAAAAATACAAAGAAATAAGGTTTAAATTGTAAGAGTACCTAAAAACTAAAAAAAATAAATAACTCAAAAAACCAAAGAAAACAATTATCTTTTAGTTTGAGATGATGTCTGCAATTAGATTTGCAATTTGTTCGAAGAAGTAGCAAATGAGATAATTTTCTTATTAGAGGGTCTTTTGAAAATTGTGTTGAGAAAGAGTGGCTGACTGAGAAAGGAACAAATGTGGTTTTCCTTGAAGAAAAGTCTCCGAATGGGAAAGAACCAACATATGAAGTTGCTCACATCCTGTCAGCAAGGGGTCTAATCTTAAACAAATCTAACATTCGTATTTAGATTCAGGTTTCATATTTTGCAATTGAATTGATTTCAAAAATGAGGCTCTCAATGCGATTTTCTGCAATATTTCATTATTCTAATCGAAGATAAAATTTTTTATTCAGAGATAATTTAGGACACGTTACAACTTACTCTTCTCCGGCTTTATTCTAATATTTGAAATGAATTCATTCACAATGCCAGCCAATGACAGCAGAATATACCACACCGAATATAATTGGTACGTTAACAAAACTATTGGATTCATCAAAATAGCCAATCCAGGTGCTTAGATCAAGGTCAACTTCACTGGATCTTATATAGGAATAGAACGTGATAGTAGAGGTCCCACAAAGTGGAGAACGGCATTCGAATCACTAGATGGTATTCATTCATGGGCTTGGAAAAGCTGTTAGTTAGGAGTTCTCTTAGCAGTGGAAATTGCTCTTCATCTGGGTTCAACAGATTGCCATTATAGATAGCTGCGAGGAATTTTAAAAAGACATTATCGCAGAGGATGATGCAACACTTATTTAATGAAAATCAATTACTTTTGTATCTATCTATATAGAGTTGCGTTTAGATGTACTATTGGAATTCATAAGGTACACAGATAGTCGGGACTATCGGGAGTACGGCAAAGGGTTAGAAAATTTAACTACCCAAAGGATAACCAACTAAAATGATAACTTTCCATTCAGTGTCTCTTATCTTAGTTCGCTCTGTTCTTTATCTGCAAGAAAACTTTCATTTAGAATCTGAATAATTAGCACTTTGGAAGAAGCGCTTCTGATGGAATCTTTGGTCTGAAGTAAAAACCCTCCACAATTAAAAGTATCTGCATCAAAACTTCAGTGGAATTTTAAAGCTCACCCGAGAAGGAACCCATGGCCATTAGCATGTTGATAGATTATAATAGTAGGCCATCTCAGCACAAAATCTGCATTTACACATTGATAGGACAACCGAAGAATAGGTTTTCTGAAATTTGAATAATAGAAGAGTCTGACCGGGAGAATTGTTATAAATTTTATTTAGACTAACGAAGAAGTCATAGCCCTTGATATCGTTCAATTTATCACAGCCAATTGGTCGTTGGATTTCCTTATTGAAGCGTAAAGCCAACTTTGAAAAATTCATTTTGTTTGGAAGACTGCTGAAAATAAGCAATTGATCGAAATTGTCAGTAACAAACGTTTTTTCTAAATTTTAGAAAATGGGACTACAAGATAAGAAAATTGATCTCAAAAAACTCAGAGCATCATTGGGATTAGTGACCTTGTGCCGATTCTACCAATTCAATCAACGGCTCGTAATTTTGCAAGAAGTCAAATTTTTTCTTTCAAATTCAAGTTTCATTTTTTCCGGTTTTGCAATTAAGACGATATCGATATCAAGTTTATAAGCTCAAATGGGATTTCTGAAAGATTTTATAATTCAAATTTAAGCAAAAATAATTCTAATAACAAGAATTTAACACATGCTCAAGTTTGCTCTGGGAGCACTCATTCTCTTGGTGGGAGTGAACGCATTAATCATACCAGCTAACGACACCAGAATCTATCACACTGAATACAACTGGTATGCTGACAAAACCTTTGGATTCATCGAAACAGCCAATCCTGGTGCTTATATTAAGGTCAACTTCACGGGGGCTTCTATTGGAATAGCACTCGCTCCTCCTCTACTCAACATAACTTACGCCACATTGACATGGTCAATTGATGAAGGACCTGAACAAAATGAAAAACTTCCTGCTCCTGAGAACTTTATTCAATTAGCAAGCAATTTGAATAAAACAACTCAGCACTCTCTTTACCTCTTTGTTAAGAATGCCGAACATGAGGACCGCTGGTACGGTCCAGGCATCAGAATCAGGATATTGAACTTCACAATCGATGATGACGCCACTCTTATAGCACCGAAACTCGCTTCAAAAAGGATGATTGCTTACTGGGATTCCATCGGTGAAGGAATAGGAGTATATGGTGACCTTCCCTCTAGTGATGCTCATGCCACTTGGGCATTTGCACTCGCTCCAGCGTTAGATGCTGAACTCTCACTTGTGGCTTGGGGAGCTCAAGGCTATACTGTCGGAGGAACAGGAAACACACCACCCCTATGGAACAGTAATGGTGAGGCCAATAGCTCTGCATGGAAGTGGATCAGCTCAAAGTACCCACGATCATTTGAGGTGTGTCCTGACTACTTCATCAATGGACATGGAACCAATGATGGTCTTAAAAAAATTAACCCAGACCTTGTTTCCGCTGCTGCGCTCGGGTGGTTGAAAGAAGTCCGTCAGACTTGCCCAACCAGCAAGGTGTTCTTGATAGTTCCTTTTGGCAGATTCATGGAGGATGCTATTATTAAAGCCTATCAGAGCTATCAGGAGATCCAGCATGATCACTCAACAGTGCTAATTCAGCTCGGAGAACGTGGTAGTAAAGGTCTCACAGAGTGGGGAGCGACTTTCGAAGCCGTGGATGGTATTCACCCTTGGGCTTGGAAAAGCTGCCAACTGGGCGCTTTACTTGCAGCGGAAATCGTTCCTCATTTGGCTCCAACATTTTTGTCATTGTAACCGCAAAAAAATTAAATAAGACAACTTCATAAGTTGAAAGAATTATTTATGAAATTCAACTACCTTCATAATATACGTTGATTGGTTGTTATTTGGAGGATTGAAATTCGTATAGAGTATCCAAAGATCAGAAAAGTTTAACCACTTAAAGAAAAATTAAGGCCTTAGAACTAGGATATGAATGAAAGAAAGTCTAGAAGCGAGTAGTCCCATCTCTATAAGATAGTAAAATCGAAAATCTGCTGAAGGATCCGGCTTATTATTGAAAATATATTTCTGTATAAAAGCAAAAGCCGTACATTGCTTATTGGTGGTACTCATTTCAACTATACCACCATTTAGAAGTGGCATGTAACAATGAGATTTGACTTAGATTTATGAAAACTTTGAGTAGGACTTCGATAGCATTCAAATTCAAATGGGGTGTCGCCGCAAAGATATTTGACAGTAGATAACTAGCGATAATTGAAAAGATTTGAATCCCAATAGCAATGAACCCAGATACATGGCTTATCCTGTATTTTGTCAGCAATTTTTTCTTATCACTTGAATCAGAATTTACAACAAAAAGGCCATCTAAAGAGAAACCCAAAGGACACGAGTATCTGGATGTGTAACACATGGAATTCAAATACAGCAATAAAACAATTTAACAACTTAAAATGCTCTTGAGCTCTGAGTTTAATGGCTCTTAATGAGAATTTGTTAAAGACTAATTAATTCGAGTTTAAGATTATCTTTTCTCAGATAGTCAAAGCAATGTTGAAATTTGCTTTCGGAGCGTTCTTTCTCTTGGTAGGAGTGAATTCATTAACCATACCAGCTAATGACAACAGAATCTATCACACTGAATACAACTGGTATGCTGACAAAACTCTTGGATTCATCGAAACAGCTAATCCAGGTGCTTATATCAAGGTAGACTTCACCGGATCTTCTATTGGAATATCCCTCGCTCCTCCTCTCCTTAATACATCTTACGCCACACTCGCTTGGTCTATTGATCAAGGACCTGAACAAAATACGAAGCTCCCAGTTCCAGGAAACTTTATCCAATTAGCCAGCAGCTTGGATCAGTCTAGACAGCACTCTCTCTATCTCTTCGTCAAGAATGCTATTCATGAAGACAGATGGTTCGGTCCTGGTGTAAGAATTCGGATATTGAACTTCACCATCGATGATGGCGCGACTCTGATAGCTCCAAAGCTCGCTCCTAAGAGATTGCTTGCCTATTGGGATTCCATTGGTGAGGGAGTGGCGGTGTACGGTGACATCCCTTCAAGTGACGCTCATGTTACCTGGGCATTCTCTCTGGCATTGGTAATGAATGTCGAACTTTCCCTAGTGGCCTGGGGTTCTCAAGGCTATACGGTCGGAGGCACAGGAAACACACCACCGCTATTCAACAGTGATGGTCAGGCTAATAGTTCCGCATGGAAATGGTTAAGTTCGAAGTACCCAAGATCGTTTGAAGTATGCCCTGACTATTTCATCTGTGGACATGGAACCAATGATCATTTCAGAAACCAGACAGATCAAGAAGTTTATGCTAGTGTCCTGGGCTGGTTGCACGAAGTCCGAAAGACTTGCCAAAACAGCCAGATATTCTTAATTGTGCCATTTGGAAGATTCAAGGAAGATGCTATTGTCCAAGCCTATCAGAGCTATCAAGCTGCTCAACCTGACCGAGAAACAGTGCTCATTCAGCTTGGAGATCGTGGTAGCCACGGTCTCACAGAGCTGCGAGTAAAAACTTTTGAGGCTGTGGACGGACTTCATCCATGGGCTTGGAAAAGCTGTCAACTCGGTGCTCTTCTGGTAGCGGAAATCGTCCCGCATTTGAACTCAAACAGATTGCCATTGCATTTACTAGAATTTTAAAGAACAGATAGTCAATTAGCAATCAAATTAACAGTAAGATACTTACAACTAAGATTTATATTTTGCTAATTTGAAAGTTTTCTGTTCACTCGTGTAACAAGAAGGAAAAATTTGTTGCTTAATCGTATTTCTTCTAGGAAGGGTAGTTTATCATTGTCTTAATGATCTATGGTTAAACGAACCAATCCTAACACCTCGTATTTGGTTATATTTTCTTAGCAATGATCCAAGTTATTTGGATAAACTAATTCTCTCTGATTAACACAGGCAAAATATTTGATTGCTTAACTAAATAAATTCAAAATTAATAGAACTTTGAAATAGAACAACAAATGACAGTAATTATAATTGACAGATCAAATGCTTTCGAAATACGGTAAATTGCTTTCTCGGTTTAGCCAGTTCTCGCAAAATCCCATAAATTCTACGTTTAACGTGAAAATTACCTCGAAACTCAGCAACACCAAGCACTTTGAGTTGAGACCATATCAAAAAACCGAGGTGGATGCTGTTTCTGATCAACTTTGCACTGTATTTACAGATGGAGAACCTCTGAGCTTATATTTAGGGGGGACTCACAAGAGAAGATATATTACCAACAATGCGCTGTGCTGTGGAACGCTCTGCTGAAGAAAATTTAGGAATCATCTGTGTCGACCAAGACACCGGCAAAATCGCTGTTTCTCTTGTAAGTTATGATGTCTATAACGCGAAGCATAAACCGTTTTCTCCCGAAAGAATCAATGGAGGTCTTCAAAAGATTTTTGAGTTATTGGAATTAAACGAGAGAGATGAGACTCTCAATCCTCAAAAATTTGGGGATGTGATCGAAATATTAGCTTTGGCCTGCACAAAGGAGTATTCAGGCCTCGGGCTATCCAAATCTACGGTAGAATGGGCTATGAAAAATCATCCAATAATTTCAAAGGCAAAAGCGCTTACAGCTTCTGGAACCAACCCAACAACCAGAATACTATTAGAGAAAATTGGATGGGAAACCCAGGGAACTTTGGATTTGTTAAATTATCAGGATCATAATGGAGAAAAGACGTTTGCGTCCATAAAGCAAGAGCTCGAAAAGAGAAATCTGTTTCAGAATTATCAAGAAATTGCTTATTTAAGATATTCGAATTAATGGATTGAATTTATGGGCGGACACTGATTATATTTGGTTATTAATAGTAATAGTTACTTTGATAGGGCCAAAAATTATATTTTTTACTGAGCTGTTTATAGGTTCAGAGACTCCCAAGCGTTATTGTTTTATTACTTCATTTTCAAGAATCAAATCCAACAGAACCACTGCTGCCAAATATTTAGTGAACAACGTTCAATAATTCTTCTCGTTCATCACTAAACATAAGGAAAATATGTATGTATATTTTAGCTTGAATATATTTAGTGTGCGCATTAAAGAGTAAGCTACCGGCAATTTTTTTGAAAGAGGAAACGCAAGCAATAGGGTTACACTAACAAAAAAACAAACTACTGCTGTTGACGCTGAAAAAATTAAACACAAACCTATCGGATCTTTCTCTTCTCGTACCTATGATATGATAAAATTAACTCACATAAAATGAAAGGGGACAAACCTGATTTTTCTGTCCTCTGTTTTTTGCACTTTTCTGATGTCATTCGGATCGAGCAACTCCACACGCGGTTCCCATAAGCTCAAATTGTCATTAAGATCGCCGTAAAAAGTCCCTGTGTCTCTCAAGTAGTTATTTTCATCTATCACCACGCTCGCTTGCTCTTGCTTAATATTAATATTTGTAAAACTCGTGCTGCTTTCGAGCAATGAACGCGTGGATTTTTTAATTTTTGATAAATCGTCCATCTGGTATCTACCCTGCCCACTACCCATCGCCTGTCGTTGATGTTTCATAACTTGTTCTCGAATTGAATGCGCGATCTGACACATAAACTCGTTGTTTAGCCCCAGCTCTTTACACAGCACATAAGCAAACTCCTAAAGAAGGCAAAATTAGTCGGCAAAAAACTTAGCAAATCGCTCACGTCAGGGTTATTGTTCGGATCGCTTATATCCCAGTCAAACCTGTCTTTGAAATTCACGTTTTCAATACGAACATCAATCTCTATCGTTTTAATCAGTTCTTTCACCTGAGGAACAAACGGCTTGTAGTTTGCAATGGCCTTTCTCAGAGAACTATCATAATCGAACGATAATTATGATCCCAAACCAACAAAATAATAAAATTACGTGGAAATATCATGTTCAAATGCAGGGGAAAGATCGTGTTCTTCTGCCACAATTTTTGCGAAAGCTTCTGGGGTCATGAAAGGCTCATTCAGATTCCAGCAAAGATTTTCTTTGAATCGCTTTCCTTCAATTTCCACATCAATACGTACAGGGATAAGCTCATCTTTTTCTGTGATTTTCTTGCTGCGCTGACTCGCGTCTTGAACAACAGGATCGTTTGGCAACATTTGAAAAACCCGCGAATTTGACCCTTTAGCAAATCTCGGCTTATTGGTGTGAAGGTTCTGCAACCACTGCTCCATCGTCTCTTCTACCTTCACGTGGTGACCTTTAATTTTTCCTTGTAGCCAAAGTGACAGAGTAGAGTGATGAACACCTTAGAATTGTCAATTTTTAACGAAAATGAGATATTTTGTACCGGTTTCTCTGGCTACGTCGACTTGCTTGATACCATATCGTTGCAAGGCCTCCTGCAGACGTTGTCGGACATCTTTTTCGGGTTGAAGGTTCATAATTAGTTGTTTTGAGGTGATTTTCAAAGGTGCGTAGTCTTTTTGCGCCTTCCAAAGGAATATAAATTATAAATCTCAGAAATTTCTCTTGGTAAAAAATTCGCTCGCAATGAAGAATTAGGCAGAATTTGAGCATTGAACTGGAGAGTTAATCAGCTTACAAAGGGACTTTTGGTTCAACATTGCCTCAAATACTCTAAAAGTTTAGATAAATTCGAGAAACGGATTTCAGATTTCTGTTAAATCGATATAAAAAATTCTATGATTGATTCAACGAACTGGCCAGTTCTGTTCTTTATAGCGGGTGGAAAGCATGCAATTCGAATTTTCAAAGCTTTCTCGGCATGCTGCTCACTTCACATGATAGGTGCTAATTGGAAAGGGAGCTGCTTAGGTACAGAACTGATTCTCATCTTTCTCTCTGGGTGATTGAGATTACAATGAACCTTAGGCGAAAATACATCTCATATGAAATTGCTGTATGCTTGTTCGACTAAATGATGAAATGTGTAATTAGAGCTCTTAATACAGGAAAAGCATTTCTTCTGATGATAGTAATGATGAAGGCAATTTTTCGATTATTGCCGCTTCATCTTGAGACGACAGGGTGAGTTCTGAGCCAATAAATTGGGTTTGCAAGATGTCACATTGTTAGTGATGTAGCTGATTTCTGAATTTCTTTTAAGTTGAAGTGCTTCCAAGAGCTTCATGCTTAACAATTTAATAGCACGATATGAAATAATTAAATACAGTCTGAAAGAACGATTTAAAGATACCACTCACGAAAGCCCATTGCTCACAAAGTTAGTAGTAATAGGAGACAAGGAACTTGTTAATCTAGAGTTCTCTGAGTTAGATAGGAGAACGGAGGCTTGAGACTGACAAAATAACTCCTTTCATGTTAGATTCAGTTATTTCTTTTTTAGTTATCAAAAAACTGTTCGACATACACATTTCAAGGGATAACAACTCCAGAATAATCTAGTGAGATGGAAGATCTCATATAGCACCATTTCCTTTTTGCTTCAATTATGGGATTGTAAATGTAGATTGCTGATAAAAAAATTTGATGCCTTGTTCCCTAGATTACAAATAAGGTTCACCTCTCAAAAATTATTTGCATGTGAAGTAATCATGCCAAATTGTTCTTCTAAGCAAATACCCATATTAGCTTCAAGAACATTTGTTAATTTAAATAAATCGAAGTATTTGAAAATTTAAGTGAATTTTTGAACAAAATGAGATGATTCAACACAGAACTTTCTCTTCAACATTTTGAGGTGGTCTTTTTGCTTTCTCTCTCTCTGGCGAGGATATTAAATTTCTTCACAATTGTCGGTAAATTAGGAAGGAAATAGGTAGCAATCAGCATATTCACAGTTGTGTTTTGATAGGTACATTAATATCCTTCAATACAGGGGCTTTCAACAATTGAAAGTGCTTATTAAGAAAAGAAGTCAAGAAAAAACTACCTCCTCAACGATTGACGCACATGCGCAATTGAAAATTAAAAATTGCGTATCTAATTGATATATGAGGAATTAACCAAACTGGTAACGTGGGTGATTAAAGAAGTGTTTTTTGGCGAAAAACCCTAATTGTTAAAGCTTAATTGTTCAGCATATCCCACTTAAATTAAATTTTATGGCACTGGTAAATCGTATTTTCCAAGAAACCTCATTAAAGCTTTGTGATTTAATTGATTTTATTTTAATAGAAGATTTGGTTGCACCAGTGATTCAACCTTGAATTTGTGGAATTAAAATTATCTGAACAAATAAATGCATTTATCAGAAATTTTTTTCAGCAAAGTCGCAATAATCGAGCAATTTGAATTACAGCCCAAGTCCGACCGCATCATGAAAACCAGAGTGTAACATAGTCCTTCCTAGCCCTTTTTCACCCATTTCGTAGTATAAACAAAAAGCATTTAGTGCTTGATCTTGATGAAACCCTCATCTGCGCGAACCCAGAGAAATTTAGTCTCCCACATTTATCCATCAAGGTACCAAATATTCCTTCAACAAAAGGTTAATCATACTATATTAGGTGACAATTGAAGAGAAAGAAGTTCTTATTCCGTTCCTTGTGAAGCGTCCTGGTCTGAATATTTTTCTGAGCGAGATGTCGAAGTATTATAACCTTCATGTATACACCTCAGCCCATCCAAGTGTAATTTTACGTTCCAATTTCATTATCTAAGTCCTATCTTGTTTAGTATGCAGAAGCAATTATGAATGCCTGTGGCATAATGATGTATCTGAAGAGTTGGATGCATCGTGGGCACTGTGAGAGAATCAGAAGCAATTTCGTTAAAAACATCAACCGTCTGCCATACCATCCCTCTGAGATCGTCCTTATTGACGTATTACCTCATCTTTGAAGCTCTCCTAATATATGTTTTCGTTAGGACGCGGAATACCAAGTGAGAAATCAGCCATCCCAATCAATTTTAATCCGGAAATTTGTCGGCGAGGCAGATGATTCTGAACTACTCAAACTGATCCCGTTCTTAAAAAGCCTCTCGAGGTGTCAAGACGTGCGCCCTGTGATGCTAAAGCATTCAGTTTTCTTCGAGAGCCTTGATCAAGGCGACAAAACTCCGATTAAACCTTGGATTGGTGGTCAGACTCTCGCTGATCCCGCCAAAGTAGAAGAAGAGAAACAAGAACAGCCAAAGAAAGAACAAGTGGAAAATGATGATTCAACAAAACAGGAAAACCTAAATACTTTCAACTTCGAAGAGAGTCATGAGGAATTAATGACAGTGAGAGAACCCTCTTTGGATAAGAAAGTAAGGCTGCTAGTTTTGGAATGGAAAGGACAGAATTCTAAAGACTCTACTCCAAAAAGGTACGAAAAAGTGGAGGTGGAGATTGAGTGTGATTCAAACTCTAGTACGGCATCAACGACTAATATTCGGAGAGAAACCTTTACTTTTGGGCCTGCGCGCATCAAACTAGAGGACTGTATTGACTTTGATGATGATGAAGAAACGCATTCGCCATCACAAAATATGGCAAACACGCCTAATTTAAAGATGAGAGCCCGAATTTTTGTGCAAAATTAAACGAATTAAAGGCAAATCTGCCTTTGGACTTTTCAAAACACGTTTTTATTATATTAATAGTTTTGGTATCAAAGTGCTTCTTTGATGTGAGGCTCCTTTGTATGTTAAGTCACCTAGAAAATTAACCAACAGGAATTTGGGTTCTTATTTTTACAATTTAGCTTCTGTTTGGTGTGTCCATTTTATATTAATCTATTTTATATGAATATCATCAACAATTATCTCGGTCGTGTAACGTCTCAGAAAACAAGAACGATTTTGTTTGGTTTGTATTTCTCGGATTAAAAAAAAAAATAGTTTTGCTTGTATTTTTTGCGACTCGGTTCTCGTTCTCTAATCGCATTTATGCTAATTTAAGAAAACTATGAAGGTGAATTTGGTAAATAATGGGACGAGGGAATTGCAAACGATAGGCAGGATCTAACTTAATTATGTAGCTAGCCATGAGTGGTGTTTTCAAATGATTGTCGGATGAAAAGCAAGTTTTCTCGGTATGTTTTTGAACATAAAACAATTTCTATATGTTTCTGTGGAAACCAATTCAATTTTATAGATTTGTTAATTCTTAAAATATTTTTCACGCAGTTTCCGTTATTTCTTTATTGATAATCATTTCCATGCTCATTATAGTTATTCGAAGCAAGAATATTTCCGGCAATCACCCGTAGACTACTTCTAGGTATAATCTGACGGATCTTCCTCTTCTCTGAACTCGATTGCTTCATTTGACATAATTTCAATTGGTAGGCCTCTCTACTTCTAGGTATTAGCACTGAGAATACTTAGAGATAGTTAAGGAAACTTGAATTTTCAGTATTATTTATGTGCACAATATATTGTGAGGAACAAATATGCTGTGAGCCACACTCACTATGAAGAATTGAGACACAAAGTATACATCATCGAAGTAGGAAAACTCATAATATTCATCGTTCTGATCTTCTAAACTTCTTCTTTTCCATATCTCTGAAGAGAAGCACTGCTACTGTCCCAATGTAGAAGTAAATGAAGCTGGCTGGTTTATCAGGGACAGAACCACCAAAGGTTCTACCAACTCTGCAATACCAGGTTCCGCCATACATAGCGTCGAATGCTTCATTCATGAATGAAGAGATTTCTTTTTCATCATCAAATTTGTCTAATGCAAGGTTAGCGTACCCAATCGCAGCATGCTGCATTTCGTCATTCATATCGGTGGATTTGATGATAAAAAACCTCTCCTCTCTCGATACCATCTCTGAAATTTTATTTCGTAAACCTGCAGACAATATTCTTTCAGGAATTAACGAAATTTTATAAACACAGGATTCTTCTCTTCTATTTTAGAAAATCATATGATATGTTCAAAATTCTGTGACGAAGAAAAATATTAGTCATTAAATTTTTTAAGCTGTCTTCGTTCGCATCCCCCGAAATGAGTTTTCGAGCCTTTTCGCCAATTCGGACGTGCGTGCGTTCAGAATTCCAGTAATCAGTACTGATAGGTTCGAACGGCTATTCCGTACTATATCTCTAACTGTTTGAGCTCCCTCAGACCCACTGAGTTGAGAAATTAACTTGATCGTTTCATTGACTCAAGGTAGCTTGTATTAGTTTGCATTTCATATGTCCAAGCACTATCTTGTGTTTTCTTGGCACACTTGGGAAAAACAAAGTGAACAAATTCTTATGTTTGGCTAATTGCCGTTTAGAAGGTTAAAATTGTTGGAGATTTCAAATATTAGTTATTGATTCACTCTATCTTACCTTCAACTTATAAGATACCCAACAAACCGGTGACTAATAACAAACAACGTTTACTTTGTAGACTGGAGAAGGAAGCTTTATTGTTCTACTCCAAGATATGCTTTGAAACCTCCAACAGTGTTAGAACTAGAGACAACCGAATTTTAATCAGTTTGATAAACGGTCTTACATTTCCCATATTCATCTACATCGATAGAAAATTGTACAGGGTTTCTGACCACAAGATCTTGTAAAATCAGTATTCACTGAATGTGAGTTTGAGTCTCTCTGCAATTGGAAGATCGATCAAATTTTTTTAAAGGTTTTTTTTTTTTCACACTCAGTAATAAGTAGCAATGATTCTAAATTTCTAGGATGACGAATTACTAAAAGATTTGGATAGCAGAGAAAACTATCTTTTAGAGAATTCTAGTCGATGCTTAATTTTCCTGCTTAGATCAGCTTGGCTAGAACATGAAAGATAAAATAAGCGCAAGGGACTCTCTTTTGTCGTCGACTAGAACCAGTCAAGCAAAAAGAATAAATTAGAGAAATTAAATATGACTTAAAGAGCAGTTCTGAGACATTGATCATCATATCCTGCATGGACATTGTCTACTTCGAAAAAACTCTCTTCCAATCGGAAATAGAGCTTCATCAACTGAACTCAAATTAAAAATGATTTTTTTTTTTTCTTAGCTAGTTGCTGAAAAAATTACAATTCTCGTATTAGCATTACTGAAAAAGAAAAAAACTTTTTCTGTGTGAATAAATTCTAGGTCCCTACTAGTCTTTAAGCAGAGGCAATCAACTTAATAATAATATGAAATTAAATACTCTCTCAATGAACCCTCTTATTGCTCATCTTCAACCAAGCGACGATCATAATATGCAGTCACCAGCTAAAAATACGCTTGATCACGACGCATCTCTTTATAATTATTGCTTTGCCGCTTTAAAAGCCATGCGTATTCCCTACTCATTCGAGAACTCCTCCCAGCCACATTTCCAAATGACTCTGGAAAAGATTGTCCAATTGTTCCAACTCCTTGACGCCCTCAAGTTTATGTGGGAGTGTGATCCTAGTTTACCAGCCCTTATAAACAATCATATATTGAGAGCTCAATACACACAACCAGAAACTGAAATTCTCACGCGGAAGCGAACAAATAGGTTAGTATATTCTGAGAATCCTCCTAACCAAGAGGAAAACACAACCGACAATTCCGCAGAATTACAATTGCTTGCGAAAATAGAAGATGATTCTTCTCCGAAAAACGCTTTGCTTCCTGAAACAGGAGAAAATGGTTCAATAAACCTATTCAGCTATGATCTGGAGTTTGGATTTGCTACCTTGGAAAAACTTGAGAATGTAGGATATCTCAAAATTCTACCCAATACTAAAGCATTGGAGCTGATAAACTCTGTTGATCCAGAAATTTCGAACTTTTATCTAAAGGGCGAGAAAAATTCCAAAGCGAAGGCATCTTCTTCTTCGTCATTCATGAAAAATTTTCCCAAAACGCTCGGTGATCACTTCGCTGATTATCTCGATTCTAGCCTCAAACTCAACGTGAAACGAGCATTTAAAGATAAGACAAGCTTAAAGTTGTTAAATCAATACTTCGAAGGCAGTAAAAAGATCGATGACCTCAGCACTAAGACGCTTGTGGTTGCATTTGTGGAATTTCTAGGATCCGAAAAGAGAGAGCAGATCGACAAGTCTAAAATCAAAGACAAAGGACTAAGAATATGCTATAAACTGCTGATGGAGAATCTAAAAGGAATTTGCTCAATAGTTAATACACACGATCTTAGAGATAAATTATCCTCTATGAAAATAATAAAACTTTGGCCAGTTTTGGATGCAGAAATAAAATGGGAGTCTCATGAACTTGCTGCGCTCAAACAAGAAGAATAATCTCCTGAATAAAGCTTGGAAATATTTATATATACGTATAAATGCATAGTATCGTAAGCTTGTGAATACTTTGGTCGGTCATTGTGTTTAATGCGAATCAGATATTTCTAAACAAATTATAATGATCATCATCAGATGCATTTAAATAACCCCGATATTAATTCGTGGGTAACAGGAAAGTCAGTAAGTAGGAGCCTTTCAGCACCAAGCAGGTTCAATCTCCAGAATCACAAGACGAACTGATTGGACTCGCCCAATCACATCATCTTCTCGGACTCTTAGAAAACATATTTTTATTGGATACAATACTTTTAGGTAAATTAAGTGAATACTCTTGTAACTTTTACAAGCAAAGACTTGGAAGATTCTACATTTGAGAAAATGTACATATCAGATCAATGTACTGAATTTGTTTACTAATTAAATAAAGCATTCTGTGAGCGCGCATTAAAAAGAGGAGTAGCGGCGATCTGGCTTGAAAGAAGAGTTTCGCTTTCTGAGGACATTACATTGTCCAACTCACGCCTCATACCACCTAAAAACCCTTTGAAACTTTTCCGCAGAGTAATCCACTCTGTCAGACAAGTGCCTTCTTCATCACTTAGCTCTTCCAGAATTGGCGGATTTTTATTATATCTATCTCTCAACTTTTTGATGGTCGAAGGGTCTAGCTCGAGCATCGAGTTATATTTTCATAAGCCAAAAGGAGTTTACCTATTCCAGGCTCTTCATCAAAATTAGTTATTAAATTCTTGTTTTTTTCTTGGATAAAACTCTTCACCTTTTCACTTAACGTGGGCCTCACTCTCTGTTCAAGGGTCGGGATCCGCTCCAAAATTGCTCTGGACTTTAAGTACTTTATTTTTGTAGGGCTTTTTCTATTGATTTCCTTCAGGTATTTATCATATTTTAAATCTAGAGGACGCACGTCCTCTTCATTCACAAGCCTCGTTAAGAAAGGAATCAAGTCCAGCAACTCTCGATCTTCAGCATTGCCATCAAAAGTATTGATTAAAATCGTCTGGGTCGGATAACTTAAGTATTGGTTTAAAAAATCCTACAATTAATGTTCTTGGTATTCATCAAATGACATGATAGTTACATCAACGAGGATGACATCACCCAGATTATAAGGCAATCGATTTATCTCCTTTATGAAACGCCCGCCTTCTAGCTTGCAGTTAGAGCGGGTCAGCACTTTTTTGAGGTACTTCTTCACTCCGATTGCCGTGAGAACCGCTTCCGCATACTAAAGGAGCTTAGTGATGAGGAGAGACCAAGAGGGATACTTCTTTCTGGCTCGCTGTGAACACATGAATGTCGTAATACTCTTTTAAAGTTTCCAATAACTCGAATAGTCCTGGTCTTATCACAACATTAGGGTAGGTTACAGCTTGTCCTCTATAAACAAACTAATCATATTAGACTGGACCGTTGTTAGGTCTTGGTTTACTTGAACAGGAATCTTTGTGAGAGTTGTAGAGAGTGGAGAATTCGTAAGTAAGGTCCCGTCCATATCCAATACAAGTTGCTTTCTTCTACTGAATTGTTAATGGTTTTCGTAATAGTCTGGATTTACCTTGAGGCGGGTACAAGTGCATCCATCATCACGTTTGGGACACTGGCAATTTTAGATCGGTCCTGTAAAATTTTAATTTTGATTAAGGTTAATATGCTTTTCGGTCCAATATTAAAAAACGAATCACGCACAATCGCATCATTAAGTAGAAAATTCTCAATAATTGATAAGCATGGTGTGAATTTTAAAAGTTTTACTGAATTTTTAATTAAATAAATTTTAATAGTGTTGAGAAAATTATCAACTTAAAACTATGCCACCTGCTGTTTAGCAGGGCAAGAAATTTTTCAGCGGATTTCATTTAAAAAGGTAGAACAGAAGATTAATCCCAGTTTCTAATTTAGTTCGTTCTGCTTCAGGAGATGAAGCTCATTGCTCCTTCGGAAACTTTTTTTTTCATCAGTGCGAAAAGCTGATGTAAACTCTCTGAAAACCAGAAAAAAATAGATCAATAACTTATATTTAATAGGGACTTTTTTAATTAATGCGGAATTCTAAAAGAACACAGATTTCGCGTTTTTAAATAATTTTTTATAAACAGTTCGGGATAGCGACGTTACCTTCGATGCATCACTACCACCGAGTTAACAAGAAAAATATGTAGTCTTCGCGGCGCATATAAGTGACTGCCATAGATTGAGTCCTAGAAGCAGAATTTCATTCGAATTTTCTGAGTGTTGATTGGTAATACAGTAATTCTGATCTCATTGATGAGGTAGGGTTGTTTAAGAACCGAAATGTACCCAAAATTTATATCCCAACGAAGACTAAACACCTCAACAAAGTAATATTTATGGAATAAGCTGTGAGAGGATAAGCGTAAATGTTTTTCATATCAACACGCCAGCATCTAACGCCGCTTACAGCGATTTTATTTGACGAACATCAACTAAAGATGCTTCAAATCAACACCTCTCCCTACCTTAATACCTTACACAGAATAGCACAGAATGATATCCAGAAACTACATCTTACCTGCCTACGATATATTTTTTTTGAGGTCCAGTCATGCTTGAAAAGTTTTCATGAGAAGAAAGCATGCCTGGCGTAAACCCAAACGTTAATGGCAAAAGTGAATCCAATTCAAAATTAAATTAGCTGATTTGCTTCGCTTCATAAATAAAATTTCAAATGTCTGAAAGTTTCATCCTTCACGAGCTAAATCAGCAAAAATCTTTCTCTCCACATGATCACCACCAGTATAAAGAGCAAGCATTCATTCGGAGTCTTCTTTATCATCCAAGAGTTCTCTCGGGATACTGCAATCTTAAGAAAAAACTCGAATTACCTATTGAAGACACTGCAATGAAGAGGAACCTAGAAGGAAAATACTTAATTGATGCTTACACGCCAACAGAGTTGGTAAAACGATTAAATGGACCTGAGTTGCACAGTTTCCAAAAAATTTATTCCCGACTCAATATCAGCATAAACACCTTCGCATTTGTGCTAATGGGTCTTGGTATTTTCGAGTACAACCCAGAACATGTTGTTTATTTCGTAAAAGGGCTGATTGAATTACACTCAATGCTGCTCCGGTTCAAAACACGACAAATATCTTCAAAAAAAGGTCTGGCTCCTTCCTCTGGCATTAATTTTGAGGATTTTGTGGCGTATTTCTTAAAATTTCAAACGCTTTTGGACTCGAATTCGCTGTCTTTTGATGATCCACTACGACAGCATATTTCCAAAAGGTTTACCGCATCAAATACTATATATGACTCTCAAAACCACGCGAGGCCCGTTAAACTCGTTCATTTCGATCCCGTGAGGAAAAATATATTCGCTATGGACGAAGCAAGCAGTTTTATTCGAGTGTATAACTCTAATGGGCAGTTACTGCAGAAGTTAACGACAAATAAAGAGAAGCATGCATTTGATAATATGATAATTAATCATTTTGCTTGGTCTATAAAAGAGAATAAACTTTGTCTGTGCTGTCAGGACCTTACGATTAGCTTTTTTGAATGGAACAAAAAAGGATTTACAAATGAAATCATATATCCAACTCAGATACTTCAAGCTCGAGTCTGGTATGTGGAGGACCACTGTCTCTGGCTGTTTGCAAATATCCTCGACGAAGTTTCGGTGTGGAATGAGGAGAAAAAGGAGTTGGAGAAGCTTGATTTGGTGCTCGATGGCAATCTGTCTGATGTGGTAGCATTGAAAAACTTATCATTAATGGCTTTCGCGGCATTTAACAAAAAAATTGTATTTTGGAGCAACCGTTTCAAGTCGAAATTAATGGAAATCAGTTTGACTGATACTTCTGCTCATACCTTGCGATACTACCCTGAGCAATCGATCCTATATGTTGCGACTTTTGGTCAAATCGCCAAGGCCTACCAAATCGACAAATCGAAGGATTTCACCGTGATTGGCAAACTCGATCATCCCGTTGCTGTTTCGTCAATGGAGCTTATCGCTGAGAAAGAGATTCTTTTGACTGGCGATGAGTCCGGTTTGGTTAAGGCCTGGGACATAAAGACTCATAAGTGCGTTCAGACCTTCAAATTTAACAGCAATAAAAGCATCACACAAATCAAATTCCTGTCAAGTGCAAGCATGTTCGTCTGCGTGACGAACCGACTGCAGTTTTTTCATTTCGGAGAAAAGGACCATTCGAAATTTCAAAATATACAGATAGCGTCTAATGTAGTATTTGACAAGAATAATCAAGAGATAGTCATCGGTACTCCTTACGATTTGAGGACATTCAATCTGCACTATGGAACTCTTACTAGCTATTTTGAGAGAGAAGAGAAAAATGACATGATTGAAGGTTTTTTCAAGCGAAGTCGAGACGGAAGCTTGTGCTATTACACTGAAACTGGCAAAATTTGGAGAGTTTCTGGAGCGGCTGAGAACTCAAAGGATGCTCTTAGGAAGCTACAACCGTTTTCTGGCACCGAGATGAATTTCACCTATTTTATGCAAAGATATCAGCTTCTTGTGTGCAGTTCTAAAACGGTAGTAAAAATCTATAAATATGAAGACAACGGCCAATGTACCCTTCTTCGGACAGTTTCTTTACCTGAAAAATACTCGATAAGTTCGGTTTCGTATAACATTCAAGCGAACTATCTTGTTCTTGTGCTGAATTATAAATTCGCGCTTTTCTTGGAATTCCAGAAGTGTCATGTAGTCGGCTGTTATGCAAACTATGACCCACCGCCTGTCGAAAAAGACTATGGGCCGAGTCCACTTGTCTCGCCTACTGGCAATAGCAAAGAAGCATGGTTTAAAACAAAGAAAGTCCGGAAGTTTTCGTTTTCTTCAGCTTCAATAAAAATGATGAATGTCGCAGGGAAGGATCCTGGGCAAAATTCAAGAGGCTCGTTTCGAGTAAAGACGGATGAGAGCCCGACCTCTATGAAAGAGAGCTCTATGAGAGGAAGTTCACCCAAAAGCAGTAAAGGAGTCGCCAACTTAAGCCTGTCTAACATGCAAATCCCTGACGCTGTCTGTGGTGACAACTTCAATTTATCGACTTTCGAAGCTCAGAGTGGCAGCATTGCAAACTTTGTCTATTTAAAAAACCACAATTGCTGCCTTGTTGTTGATTACGATAACCAAGTTACCCTATTCGAGCCGAGCGACCTTCCTCAAATTAAGAATAAAATAAAACTAGTTTGGGATACTCAACCAACAAAAGAAATGCAGCTCACTGTTGTGAAATATAAACGAGTGCTGCACAAAGCAAATGGGTCAGACCAAGAATCACCGATGGAGGTGAAAAGATCTGAGTATTCATTGAAAATCTCAAATTTTGGCCTTCAGAGACGGTCAGGGTTTATTGAGGATGATGGGTTATTCTCGCCTGGCAAAGGCAAGCACGACCAAGATTATATGCTATTTGGTGATTCATCTGGTAGAGTAACCATAATGAACTTAACAGAGCTCCTCGCTCAAAACTTCTCGACCGTTAGTCCTCACACTCCTCAGCATATCTACTATAACTGCGAAATGGCAGTTAAAAATAAAGACATTGATGATTCTATTGAAAGCGCTTGGAACTGCTATCAGAGAAAGAGCGACAGTGCTGAAGTGGTGCGTCTCAATGAAACGAATCACCGAAGCTGGCAGGCTCACAAAGGTGAAATACTTACCCTCAAGATAATTTCCTTTAGAAATGATGTGATTGTATCTATAGGTACGGATCTTTATTTGAGAATCTGGAATCTGAGAACAGAAAAATTGTGTGAGCTATCGCTTGCTACAATGCGCTGCAACCAATGGAATTTAGTCGATTTTTCTCTTGAAGAGAAAATCCAGGATTTAAGCAATGTAACTGCTTTTATTTCAGAATTGGAGCACAATCATCCAGATTTACATGAAAGGATTGAAGAGCATAAAAATCAGCTCGCTGAAGGTAGAAAGACCAGTAATCACATTTTCAGCAAAAAGGTGAGTTTTGAAAGGGAGAGATATCATAGAGCCCCTGTTGCCTTGGAAAGATCGAGAGATCAGCACTTTCAGAGCGCTCCTAACATAGAAAATTTTGAAGTTAATTTGACGAAAAGTCCTTCAGTGCTACTAAAGGAGCAGACATTTGTGCTTACGGCTCCAGTTAACTTGAGGCACAAATCTAAAAAAGACCATGGTCGGAGAGAAAGCGAAGAGCATCGCAAAATACTTGAAGAAAAGGGTCAACTTGAGCAAGCTATCTTCAATTCTTTAGTAGAGCAAAGTCGCAGAGCTCAGACTGACAAAAATCCCATTCTTGAACGCACCAAAGAATTTGAGAAAAAGCTAGACAGTATTGCTGAATTAAACCCGCATCCAAAGAAAATGGAAAAGCACCCGCCTCTATTGCAAGAAAACTCACTCACACTAGTACAAGCTCGCTCTCACAGGAAGAATGTCGCAAGTTCATTGGCTTTGCCAATAAATAAGTCTCCATCAAAACTTCACAAGGTTCCTCAGACCCAGCTCTCACGAAATCAATCATTGATTCAAAAGAGGATGAAGAAGATATTAGTCCCTTCGGCAGAAGACAGCTCTAATACAATTTCCGTGTTGGAGAAAGATTTATCCAATGATCAAGTTCTCAAAACTCAAGCAGCTGAACAGCCTTTCTCACTGAATGTGAAAGAAGACAATAGATCGCACAGCTCGCTGGTGTTGCCGAGTATAACTAGTACCAGAGAGAGGCAATTGAAGAATTCTAGCTTCAGACGATATCTTATGGATTCGATAGATGGTTCTTTCCTCTCTGGTGTTCAGAATCCCAATGACTCTTCCATTACGAGTGATATGACGAAAATAGGTCCCAGTGAGCTTCAAAGTGGGAGGTGCAGGAGGAAGCATGCAAATAATGATGGAGATTTGCCTGCGAAGACCAGCAGCAAGAATGCACTTACGTTGGAATCCGAGGGTTTGAGGAGAAGCAAAGACAATTTACATTCGATTCTAAAACACCTAGATTCAAGAAGAAAGCATTTTCAGAACATAAATAGTAGTGTACAGCTTTCAAAAAGTCATAGAGTTTTGAATCAAATCAATGAAATTTCCAGGCGTGTTGAGTCTGGCAATATTCCAAATCTAAAGTCCCTCAACAGCATATCTCGAGATTTATCTCCAAAAAGCTTTTCAAAGGAATATTTAAATACGAGCTCTCATGGAATGATTGCAGACAGCAATAGATTGTATGATGAAATTCAAGAAGACGCTCAAGGTTCCAAAATTACTCAAAATTCCAATGAGCCTCTGAAAAATAAGCCTGAATTACTTCCAAAAAGGAGCAGCAAATGTGCCACTAAAATCTAAATCGCATTTTATTATCAGTTATAGTAATGATAGCCACAGCGTGTGCTCTTGCAGAAAGAGAAGCCAATGCTGCAGATATTTCAAAGCAGATTGTCCTTAGTAATTAGTCTGGATTGATTCTGGAGATAATCAATAAAATTATTGTGTATGTATGTGCGGTATTCATACTCAAAATGTTATATTACATTATCAACATCTGTAAATAGACTTATCTTCAACAAAGGTGCAATCTTCATGAATGGGGCCCTAAAACAGAAAAATTTCATATATCTCCTGAATTAGAGTGAAAATGCAAAATTTTCGTGGGACATCTTCAATCTTGAAAGAAGACGAAATTTATTTTATATTGAATCAACTTCCAGAAATGATCTTGAATTCGATAATTTTAGCCTTTCTGTCTTGTGAATCTTACTATTAAGACTATCATCAATGGAGTTGGTTCCTCTTGTCAGATAATTGGAAATTATATATCACACCTTATTTCAAGAATCGCATGACATAACCAGCTTGAGATGAATCTCACAAATCTTTAGCGCTCCAAATAATAAGATAAGAACGTATTTTACAAAAAGCGTTTTAACAACCTGTCAATTTGAAGGAAACATTTTTTTCTACTTGAGATTACCCGAGTATTTATTAATTGGAATCCTTTTCGTTAATTAAAATATATTAACTTTAAACTCTGTCAAATGAACACCGAGATCAAGTACGTTCCTTTCGATAACATCGAGAATACTCCAGAGGGCGGCAATGCTGGAGCTGGAGAACATCTAGAAATAGATCTCGAGGTCAGCCTGAAAAAGATCCCTTCATACCGTGAGAACGAAGGAATCATCAATCAGCTTGTTCAGATGGGTTTCAGTTTACGCGCAGCAATGCTTTGCACCCAGCTCACAGGAAGTAACGACCTCGACTACGTTCTTCAGTACGTCACGGCTGATGAGCATGGCTACTACAATCATCCATTTCTCGATGAAGGACCAACTAACCTATGTATTATCTGTTCTGATCAACAATCAAGACATGTTGAGAGCGTAGATCCTCGTCAGTATGAACGATCCCACAGTGAGCAGACCAATCCAATGCGTCCAGACATTAATGCTTTGCTATTTAGGCCGCAGAAGAAGCGATGCATCGTTTATGAACCGCTCTATGAATCGATCTCAGATGAAGGTCTCAGCGGTCGTTAAAGAGGAGCAAAAGAAAGAGATAATCGACCCAGTGACTTGCTCTGTGTGCTACGAGGACGTTGAACGTATTGATCTTGTGAAATACGGAGGGAAATTCCATGATATCTGCTCTCCATGCTTTGTTGGCTATCTTGAGACTCAGATCATGGAAAATAAGGTTTGGAAATACCTCAAAGCGAGCTCATCATATAAAAAACTAGGTCCTGAAAATTGTTTGTCCGCATTGCTCTGAAGACCTTGACGAGAATACTATCAAAGGATTAGTACCTGCACAGTTGTTCCAAAAATTCAAAACGTTTGTGCGGAATATAAAAGTGAACTCGGATCCTCTCAGCAAATGGTGTCCAAATCCGAAATGCTCGGAAGTCATTGTGCTACCAAAGAAGGATGCCCCTAGAGCGAAATGCGAGTTTTGTGAAACGGAAATTTGTGGAAAATGCGGACGAAATTATCACGGTAAGAACTCTTGCGAGAAGGTACATCTTTTTTATAGTGCGAGCAACCCAATAAATTGTCTATTCTATAGCAATTAGACTCCGAGTTGAAATCATGGCTTAACTCGAAGGACGCGTCTCAGTGCCCAAAATGTGGAATGTATGTGGAGAAAGCTGCTGGATGCAATCATATGACTTGCCAGTAAGATAAGATTATAACGAGGATGGGTAATAACACGTTTGTTTAGAGTTTGCCGCTACGAATGGTGCTGGCTCTGCGGGAGTACATACACATCCTTGCATTATGTTAATCCTTTCGGTTGCATGGGATTACAAGCTGGAGGACACACCGCGAAGAACTGGGGTTGGTGCAAGCGATTTTTTTACAGACTTGGCATCATTCTAGGAATGTTAATCGCATTGCCGTTTGCTGTAGTTTTTGGGTTTCCAGTCTTTCTCTGTGCTGTGACCACTGAAACACGCTGTTACAGAAGACATATTAGACACACAGGCTGTTGCATCGAGTTTCTATTTCATGCGTTATTGATGTTTCCTTTGGGAATGCTGCTAAATGTCATTGTCGTGCCGCTTGCGATTGTAGCGCTACCTTTCATTTTGCTGGGAATTTTGATTCAATATTGTATTGAGAGGCAGAAGCTCAAGAAAAGATCACAAGAATTGCTGAAGCGGCATCGTGAAAACAACTAACAGATGGGCAAAGAGTGCAATAGGAAAAATTTCTTTTGAAAAATTGATATTTTGCAGTTTTTTTGGTTAAGAAAAAGATATATTTTACATGTCCATTGTTACATGGCTTCTCCAACTTCAATCTCAAACTTTGTTGTTTTTACAATTTGCAACATATTTAGCCAGAGCAGATTCGACGAGAGCATACTTGCACATCGAATCAAGAATTGAGCGGTCTATAGCTGGTTGCTCTCGCACTAGTGATTGCCAATAGTTCCACATAGGGTTAAACTCTCCTCCAAATGTCCATGACTTTCCCATTTCACAATAACTTTGTATATGCCTCCAATTCACTGTATTAAAGAAACTAATTTTACAATTAATTACTAGAACATTGCAAATTTATCAGGGAGCTATAATTTATAACTAGCCCAAGACGCTATGACCTGAAATGAAAAAGAAAGTAATCATTGAACTCTTTAGTATAACATACTGGTACTTTTCATATTTAAAGCATCTGAACAGTACTTGTTTTCACCTTTTAATTACAGTAGCAGAGACAGTTTGAAGAGAATACTGTGATACTCCTTTTTAGATTACTACAAACACAAACCAAATACTTACGATGAACCAACACATTATTGATTAAACTAATTGACTCTCTAATTTATAATTCATTTGATTATTTACAGAATTAATCCTATGAATTTAAGAGCTCAGACATTTTCGCCATTAATCCATTGATCCTGAACGAGCAAGAGCGAGTAATTCAGCAATTATGAATTCTTTGCTTTTTGCTTGTGAGGCTGGGAATGATACTATTTCAAATTTCGGCTCAAATTTTTTCAAATAATGCAATTACCTCCTAAATATCAGCTTACCTGCTTCATCTACGATTGCTTAGACAAATTTGTCTACAATTCGAGCGTCCTATCTTTCATACTCTCTGTTAGATGATGCAATCTGTTATTTCAGGAGTCTCCGCGCAATGGGTATCAAAAAATGTCTGAACTCAAGTGTAAAGTTTTGCATCTTTAAACAGATAATTTGACACGTTGAATTGCGAAAGAATTGGTTTTGGCTATATTGTAATGCGTAACAAATTTTGTGTAAAAGGAGCGTTTATATTATCACAACATAATTTTCTTCGATAGTGACAAGAGATTTGGAGTACTATGCTATTTAAAAGAGTAATGGAAAAAAAGATATAGTATGTTCAATGAAAAATTCCACAATTCAAAATCTTGTAGGAGAAAGCAACGAATATATAGAATTAATAAACAAGAATTTTATACGTTTATCTAATAAAATTGAAATTAATAAAGAGGTGGTAATGTGACACATCAAAGCAAACTTAATAGATTTCAGAGAAGGAGAACTTTTCTGACAAAGCTATTAATTTTGCCTTCGATTGGCTGCTAGGAGTTGTTCAGCTTGCTTCTGCCAAAGGCAACCAAAAATTATTTAAAGAAATTTTCACGCTTATCGTTTCAAAAAATTTGTAAATTTAACGCTATTGTCCTCAGCATTTCAATGAATTGGATTTTTTTCATATGGCTCTGTGGGCTCTGTGGATTTCCAATTTTAATGGTCGTTTGATATTGATGCCTCGAAGAAGAGGCATTGTGTGCCACTTAACTTGGCTAACAAATCCCACGAAATCAAAAATTTGTTCCTTGCACCATAACATATATATAAATATATGTTTTGCATCCAAGTTCCTCGATCTATCTAACGTTGTTTTGAATACTAGGATCGGTAACCATTGTTTTTTCCATAATTTGAGTTCAAATTTCGAAATAGGATTCTCGGTAATTCTTTCCGACCATTCAGCATTGAATCTCAAATCTAAAGTTTCTCGACAGAAAAGAGCATTCACTATAATTATGCGTATTCTTCAAAGCAAGGATTTCTCTAGCTCTATAACTTCATCGGCTGGGTTCAGCTTTACTAGGTCTTTGACATTGATGCAACCCCCACCCTATCTCTAGCTCTGAGTCCTTAGCTCAGAAATAATTTAGAATAGTATTTTTTTTCTACAAAAATGTGCTTCTGATAATGAACCACAAAAGCATTTAAAAATTAGTGCTAGTAGATCTGTCGTGGTCAAATTAGCAATTCGATAATACAGGTACCTCTTCAGAGACCTGCGGAGGCAAATCATTCAGAAAAGTCAGCTTCTTCAAAATTCTGTTAAAGCGTTGTTTGCGTTTTCACATCGCTTAATTTAGAGATGAGATTAAAGATCTGAAAACTGAAATTGTAACTTTTCATGAACTTTATCTGATTAAAAACATTTTCTTTACTTGCAATTACTAACTCTCTTGTGGTTCCACCTCTAAAACTGTCATCTGAATGAAATTTCATTAGTCAGCAATACTTTTCTTTTTAATACATGTTATTTTTTCAGGTTTGCACATGGCAATAAAGGTCCACATTGATATCCAAGCATAGAAACGAGTCTTGCTATTTTTTTTCTAATTCTTTCAGATTAGCGAGATCCATATTTTTTTCATCAATTTCATATTTTATTAATCCTGTACTGTTTTCTACTAACTCGATTAATAAATTAATTCTACATAATCGATCTCAAATTTTGTAATCCTTGTCCATCCTGTCAGAAAAGACCAGACACCCCTATTTTTAGTCAAACAGGAGATTTTTCGCATCAGAACATCGAATTGGAATGCAAAAAAGGACATCGACCCCCAGACCTATGTACATGTTATCCCATTGATTCAAAAAAAAGAGAGAATTACACACATTTTCACAACTTTTTCCTGGCTTCCACGATTAACCTCATTTTGTTGAAACATGAGTTTAAATCAGTTCCAACAACATTTATTTTGATGTCTTCATTTTCAACAAATTTCCAAATCCACACCCCTAAGGAATGTTTCCTCAACTAAGTCACTTTTTTTTTCTCAGTAAATGAAAACATTTGAGTTTTCATCATCATCTTAGAAATGCCTAGATTTTATATGCGGGCTAGAGGCTCTCTGCTGGTCTAATGATGACCAATTTGGAAATGAGAGGATAATTGTCAGAATTAGCTCTTGGCAATTATGAGTATAAATCTGACCGGTTGTGGTCCTTAAATTATAAACCCTATTCTAATTCGCATTTACAAACTCTCTATTCGAAGACCTTCTAGTACATGGCAACCAACACCGGAAGCAAAGACACATGGAGGAATATTCTAGCCTTCCTAGCTCCCAAGGACTATTACAACCTCATCACGACCAGCAAAACCCTATATTTAACGCTCAAACCGCACGAAATTCTAATAGTCAAGCAATTCTTCGAAAGATTGGTCGGCGATCAGGACTATTTCCTCTCTAGCATCTACCAAAACACTGCTTACGTCAATAGGCTCAAGACCGAGATCAAAAACGCTTATGATGACAAAACAGTAGACTTTCTGAAGAAATTTAACGCCGCTAAGTCCCAGCTTGAAAAATTTTTGGAATTTTTTTCAGGCAGCGAAAAACCCAAACAGTTGATTAAACTCACCAATAACGCTTTGTTGAGACCGCTGCTAGCTCCTCTGCCTATCAGAAGAGATTTCCAAACCTGCGAGACATTTTCTCTTTTTCAAATTCATGTAAATGATGCTAATCATGGGTTAGAATTTGAAGCGCAGCCTTACGAAATGGCTAGTGAAGGGGAAATCTACGAGTTCCCTGAAGAAATGATGAAAATGGACGATAGAATTAAGGAAATTATTCTCCGTTGTCGTTGGTATATGGATGTTAAATTCAAATCAGACGATGGCCTTTCAAATTTTTTGCATAAGGCGAGGCCTGTGTTGCATATAAACAACGAGAAATTTTCCGAGGAGATCACGGAGCAGGATTTGCACCCTTTTATACGAATATATGTACACCTACAAGAACTATTCTCAAGCTTCTGTCGGCTAATGGCAAACTATCTAGAAAATATCAAGGATCCGTTTCTTTTTATCACGGAATATGGATGCAAATGGAAAAATTACACAATGTCAATGCAAACGATCGGAGACTACATGCGACAGTTCAGCGGAGTAATGAACGAGGTCTACGACTTAATATACAGCAAAGAATATCCAGGTTATCCTAATTTTTCTATCTGGAGGATGATGACGAGGATCTGGTTCAAAGAAGTAGTTCAACCTCTCAACACTAAGATGAAGAGCAATTTTCAAACAGTCTTAGAGGCATATCTCGACGGATTTAACGTTGACAAAAAACAGCTTCTTACCTCAGAATTTTCCATGGATGTCGAAGGAATCCCTGATGCTCTATCACAATCAGAGGAGGACGTGTGCGGAGCGCTCCGAGACTATTGGTACGCAATGATCGATTTTGCTATCCACGAAAAATCAGTCGCGTTTATCTCTTCCACAGATTTTTCAACCATGGTTCCCACCAGCACCTTTTACACCTGTGCGCAAGAGGTGATTATTCAAAGATGCAGGAATCTCTTAGAGCAAACTCGATTGAAGCCTGGAGACAAGTTTGTAATCTTGCAAAAGGAGAAATTGCTTTTAGAATCTATTATTCCACCGATTATTTTTTCTAAACTTTATCTAATACTAGTTGAAGCGCAACAGAAAGTGCTGGCAGATTGTCTTAGTCAAGTGAAGGAAGCGTCGTATGAAGAAGTAGTGAACTATGTGAATGGAATTAATGGACCAAATAGCAAATATATAGTCGAATGGATTTTTTCTGATGGCGTAACATTGGGATATCAAGCTTTGCGGGAGCATCTCAAGATTTACGGTTCTAATATTGAAGAAGCGAAAAATATCAAGGAGTATTTAGAGAAGAAGAAAAAAGATGAAAATGGACCTCATATAAACGAATTGCAAAAAAGTTTACTAGCTTTCCATTCCGTGATTGATTTTCCTCTGCTGGAAAGCTGTAAAGAGGTAAAATTTATCAATTTTTCCTGTGAAACTAACGCCTTTATCACGTTTAGTTCTTGAAGCAAAAGGCTGCAGCAAAGGAAAAAATGAAACTTGAATCAAAATTAAATATTGCCTGCTAATCCAAAATTATTTTGGAATTTGTTAGCAAGTGATAAAATAAATGGACTTTAATCTAATCTCTTCTATTCTCTTGTAAATTTGTAATCGCGTATTTTTTGTTTTTTGATCTAATTATGAAGAAGAGTTGGGAAATAATTCAGAAGAATATTTATGATGAGATGTGTAAAAGCTGGGCGAATTAACCAAAGATACCTAAGTATTTAAGGAAAATATGAACGATTTGTATAAAAAGTAAAATCAAGCATCTAACTATGTTAAGTCAGGTGCCATCAGTTGTAATCCATTGCCAACTAAAGAAGTTAATATTGAGTTTCGAGATACAAGGTTGATCTCGCTCATTTCATTAAGCCTCTCTTTTTTGGCTTTGAGTATTATCGCATTCCCGTTTCAATACAATTTGCTGTAAAAGTTAGTTTAAGATCATTTAACACATTGTATTGAGATTGGGAGTATATATCCAATTAATATCTAGCAAATAATTTCTGATTCTAACAAATAGTGAACTGACGCTCTATGAAGAAATTTTCAACACAAGAAGACACCAGACGACACATATCTCCACCGAGGATCAATAAACTTTACACCGATTTTAATCTGATTAGTCGATGTTCTTACTACAGAGTATACCAAGCGAAATACTCCTTAACCAACGAGATTCACACAATTCGAATGCTTGATACAGAGTGTATGTTTGTAAAGAGAAACCCAGAGTTTGCCTCGAGTCTTTTTATCAAGGAAATTCTATTTCTCTGCAGCCGACTAGGACAACCGGATTCGATTGTCATTGAGAACTTCGAAATGTCAGAAGGGAAAATAGCTTTCGTCTCGAAGAATTACAGCACTGTTTTACCTCTCAAACCTAATGAATCAAAACCTAACGTCAAAAAAATGCTGAAAGATATTGTCCAGGACATCGATTTCCTTTACTCAAAGATGAACATCCGTAATTTAACCATCGATCCGAGTCGAATCTGCCGTTTTCAGGACACTGATAAGTTCTTTTACACTGATTGGGCTGCGGCGGAAGCAAAGGGAGAGGAAGAAGAGTCCAAAGGCGGTGAGATAAGATCAATCAGAACTCCACTGTATTTTGCTCCTGAACTAAGAAACAATAGCTTGAGCTCGCTTCCGAAAGCCGCAACCGAGATTTATACACTCGGATTGACGATTTTGGAGTTATCGGGGATCGAACGGAGACTCTGGGACGAGTTACCTCTGATCAGTGATGACAAATCGTATGATTACGTATTATCAACGATGATTATGAAAAAATTCTGTGAGGAACAGAAGTTCAAGCCTCTTCAAAACTTAGTGCAATCAATGTTGCAGAAAGATCCGCTGAAGAGGGTTAAATTCCAAGACTTAATGCTGGGAACCAGCATCGACAAACTTGATTATTTTTTAACGAAAGACGAAGGTCTGAGGACTGAAGCGGTGCCTATTGAAGGTTAGGATTCATTTTCCTAGAGTGGTGCTAATGCGTTAAATTAGGCAAAAAAAGGAAAGAGGGAATGAAAATATTTTGGTGTGCTTCTCAAAATGTCACGTACTTTGATTTGGAAACTGAGAAATGCAGTCGAAAGTATGAGGAATTAGCTTCTTTTGGCATCTTACGTATAATCTGACACGGGGTATAGTCAGAGTGATAATATGAAATCTTGCTTTAGATTCTCTGGAGAGCGTGCCTTCTTCAGGCTTAATTATAACAGGAGAAGTAAATAGTAATCCCTCAAGAGCAGGGGTAAAATTCTTTGATTCTAACCGAGATATGAAGGAATTATACACTTTCGCTGGCGCTGGATGTAATCCTCCCTTTTTTATTTTGTTCTGATCTTTTTTTCGCAAAGCTTTATCGGATATTGCTATTAATTCTAAGAAAAGCATCGCGGGGCTGTACACCATTCCAACTCAATATATCTGTCACATCTTTGATTGCTGTGAGCCTCATCTTATGAAAAGAATCAAATGGACACCTAAGCTAAAAGGTATGACAGGAACTTTTATAAATTATTGAGAGAATTCATTTAAATAGGAGAAATTATGAGCTTAGATTTTGATCCTGATGGTGATAGACTCGTTGTCGTTGACAGTTATGAGAGGTGTTCTCTGCTGAATGTCCAAACAGGAGGAGAAATCACAAACTTTGACTTCAATCAAAGAGACCAGGGTAATCTTTAAAAGTTTTATAGAAAGGCTTCAAAATCATCTATTAGTTTATAGTGGACTTAAAGTGATGGCTCGTTGGAATCCTATTCATCAGATAATAGCGGTGAACTTTGAAGACTATATTTTCAAGTTGATCGACGTTGAAAAACTTAAGGTTCACTCCCAGAGAATCGTGGTCTCTCTTAGAAGGGGTAGAGTTAATCCACTGATAAAATATTGATATTTTTCATATCGGAATTAGAGATAAGGCATATTGATTGGAAGAGTGATGGAAATGTCATTGCATTCTGTGGTGCAAGCAACGATTTGATGTTCTACGATCGTCGACAGCTAAAAATTGTTCAAGCATTTTACGATGTTCATAAAGGTTCACTGAGAAGCTGAAGAAATTGTATCTGAATCTTTTTTCGTAATAGGCTCTCTCCTTCAGGTGAAATGGAGTCCGGATGAAAATAGTCTTGTAACTGGATCAGCAGATCAGACGGTGAAGGTTGTAGATTTTAAAACTGGCCGTACATTGCATACGATAAATTCGGGTAATTCTATTTTGGAAATATATTGCCTATTCTGTAATTTTGACTCAGGACGACCACACGCGATTTGTATTGTCTAAAGGAAAACAGGAACTTATGGGGAAAAGTTGGGATTACCTCGAAAAAGATTTAATGTTTTGTTTTATCTTCTTCTTAATCTGCATATCAATTTTAATTTAACTTCAAGTTTGCAGACTCTATTTGAGAGATCGAAATGCTATATCAAATAAAGAAAAATATTCTTCAAAGTTGTACCACTAGTAGTGCAAAATCGAAATACCTGAATTTTATCAAATAAAATTTTACAGATATATGGAAAGAAATTGATAAAACACCTTGACCTTAGTTTACATCATCTAATTTTGAGACTATCAATAATTTTCGTATTCAACAAACTAATGTTAACACATTTTTTCCCTCTCAAACAATGCTTATTCCTGAGAATCGACACAAAAGAGAGTCAGAGAGATTCTGCTCGGGAATCATTAAAACATTGGTATGGAGCTCTGAATTGAAACTGTAATGCTAAGAACATAGATCGGAAAAAAGGACTTCTCAGGTCAATAATGCCAAATTTTCGATTTCGAAAGTTTGAACCTGCCAAGCATTCAAAGCTTAACATCAAAATTTTTAGACTCAAGAAATGAGAATGGAGCATTTCAAGATTTTCATGTTAGAGATTTATTTGTTCTTTGTTTGAAATTTCCAAATGTTGAAAGGTGAAAAACTCGGTCTTTTTTCGAATTATGTTGTTTTTTGAAAAACCAAAATTTTCCCTTTTGACCACTCGAGTCAAATTTGATTCTTCATCACTTTAAACTAGCCATCACTAATTATCAATGATATCATCATCAAGGTTTTATTCGGCTTTTTAGTCAGAGAATTCATCATTTCTTTCATATATTTTGCAAGAATAGCAAGGAGATAACCAAGATTCACAAAAATACTTCTTGAATTATTGTCTTAGGCATGAACCTCCGGCAATAAGAGCTCGACGACTAAACTTAGCAGTTGACTCGGCTTAGAATATCAAGCCAGATAGCCTACTAGGAAGCCAAAAAAAAAAAACAAAAGAAAGAACTTCTGGCTTTTATTTCCTATAATACTGTATTATACTGTATTCGATTGCAATCAACTCTCTCTTGTGTTTTGGACGAAAACTCTTTGCTTACAGTTCTGGAATGCCATTTTCAAAAACATCTTAGTCCAAAAAACTCTCAGTTCATACAACCAGGTGGATGTTCTATACTCTATGCAACGAAGTCAGCATCTTTCTAGTGATGCATTCCTCTATTTTTCCTGTCCCGAAAGTTCATGCATAAGTCCCATATTTTGTGCTGTCAGAAACCAAACTCCTGTTTTCAGGTGTCAAGCTTGTACTATTTGATTTTCAAGAGACTCGTAGTGACAATTTCAAGGTTCTGTTGGGTTTGAGCAATCGAGCTCACACTAAAGGAGCAATGACGCTCAGAGGGTCGACATTGGTACGTACCTTCATATTTAACTACATAAGGTGATTATGAGGAGGCATTTCCCAAAGACAGTTAAACGACCTGCTTTCTCGTAGGAAAGTCATTCCACGCAGCTACCTTTAAGATGAAAAGACTTTATCTAAAATATGGATTTCTGGTTCTTGAAATATTCAACGCAATTTTGAGCTCATAGTCAAGACAAAAGGCAGCAGCAGAAGAAAAACCTAGTTGGCACTCATCTGACTTTAGAGAGGGAGAGAGAATTTTTTTAAAAAAAAACCACTCTTTCAAAAAAAAAAAGAGAGTCCTTCTCTCTCTGTCTAATTTGAGCATCTTCTTTGAAATCGAGAGCAGATATCTGGCTCTTCTAACTCCAAAAATGTTTATTCGGGGATTCATTATCAGAGAGCGCACTCAGGCATATTGCTAGTGCTTTAGTATCTCATTGATCAGCAACTCAATCGAAAAAAATTTCTTTTGAGGAAAACCGAGAAGTTCCAATTCGTAAATTCATTCAATTCCGCCCTCTGAAATATCTCTGCATATCTGCATGACCTACTTTTGTGAAAAAAACTCAACTATATCGTCGAACTGAGGCACAATTTTGGATTTAGAAGCCATTTTGAGGTTTGAAGCTGATAAAAGTTAAATTTAAGCATCTACTAACAACGAAATATATATTTGAATTTAATTCAGAATAATTAACGTTTCAATTTGGTAGGGCTCCATTCTTGGCTTGTTAGGTACTGGGTAGCTAGTTTCTTAGATTTCAGATGATCCATTATCACGAAAAGGAGAATTGAACGCTGATTGCCGTAATTTTTGAGTTCTTTAGTGCGTAAGCGTAGCAACAAAACTTTTACAACTATTGGTGAGTGTTATCGTTGGTTTAGCCATTGAAAATACATTTAGAGCACTAAAACAACCTGGAATTAGGCAAAAGAAAAGAGAGAATCACAAAAAGTTTCCGATCACAAAAACCGAATTTTTCTGGTTTTTATTTTTTCACTCATTGAATTCAGAGATCGTAGCGACTGGGTTCCTGTTTCTCTCGATAAGTTTTTTATCGTGTATTCACTTATGGCTCTCCATGACACTATAAAAGATGCAAGAATATCGTTATCTTTTAGGTGGATAAATACATCTATCGAACTTAAAACCCGTTTCAATGGAAAAACAATCATATTTCATGATGAACTCTTACCTGAGATTTGCTATGTATTTGCGGAAGATGTTTTAGATCTATTTCTTAATATATTAGCTCTTCTTTGTGACAAAAGCTCCAACTTCTCCGTCACACACTCATCGGAGCTAATGGTATCGTTACAACCTTCATCATGGAAGAGCTCCTCAAACTGCACCCTGAAAGAGAGTAACGGTGAGGGAAGGGAAAAAATTCTCAATAGAATGCAGCGAACCTTTTTCCAGAATAAATAAACGCATTGCATTTGGCGAGGCCAATCAAACAAAATCTAAGAATTCCTTATGGAATTTGTTTCTTCATTATTATTCGGAAAATGGAAAAAATTTAATTCGACAGCGCAATAGTGCAATCTGAAAAAATCTTATTGTTATAGAAAATTCGAAGCAGTTCGTTAACAAATGAATAGTGAGGCGTCTAAATCGGCACTCTCATTTCCAACTCAAAATTTGAAAAATACTTCCTTTATCAAGGCTAAACCTCTCTACCAACCACAGTGAGCAGCTTAATTTCTTTCATTTGACTCCTATAGACCCACCAGCAGTTTTACTGAAAAATTTTTAAATTCGTCAAACACCCATGCTATTTAAATGCGTCACGATATTAGGTTCAATCTAAATTAAATTAGATTAAATTAAATTTAAACGAACAATCTGCTTTTTGTTCGATCCAGTGCGTACGATACAAATAAAAGCTTCGTTGTTCTGACCTGACACCATTTCATTACTCTACTAAATTTTCCTCCTGGAAGAAACATGTGCGAAGTCCATTTTGGTCTTGCGCAGTGCATTGTTTCATTCGGAATAATGTTTAGAGGATTGCTCTCTTAATTTATGTGTACTGTTGGTATTTTGCACTCTTGCACGAAAACCAAAAGTTTTATAAATTATCAGTGAGTAGTTAGATTGTTCATAGAAGGATTATAGTTATGTCTATTTAAACTGTCATACAAAAAAAGTAATTATATCACAGTTTGGAAACTAAAGCCAATGGATTTTGATTTTTTTGAAGAGGAGACGAATATGATAAGTCTGAAACAAGGAGGTGAAAGCCCACTGTGTTTCTCTCGGAAAACCAGCAAGGCCACCGCAGAAATGGAGCTCGAATCGACGAGCCCAGTTTTCGTTACTGAGAGTCAATCTAACTCCCAGATTAACAAAACAAAGTCGTTAGCATTACCGAACCATTCAAAAGACTCTTTGAAATTTGGCAGAAGAATTTCAAAAAGCTTCCTGCAATTCATCAAGCAAGACACTGACATCGTGCTCAGAGCTTTTCTTGACTGTGCAAGTAGGCTGATCGTCAGCCAATCTACGATTCTCGGTGTTGAGGCCGTCGATGAGAAGAAACTGATGAAAGACTCTCTTTTCGTTATAGAAGATGTCTGGAATTTCTTCGCCAAGAACCTCAGTTGCAGCTACAATGAGAAGATTTCAAAGGTGCCTAAAGACATCTGGGATATGGTTTTCACCGAGGAAGGCTTCTGGAAAGCTGCCAATAAGGCCGGAAGGACTCTCCAACTGAAAGACTATTTCTCTGGATGTGGAGACGTTGAGGCTGAAATCATCAGAGGATACTTCAAGAAGATCATCTTCTTGATGAACAGAGGACTCATACTCTCTCATATGTACTTGAAGAAAGCTCGCAGAGATGATTTTTTCGATAACATCTCCAAATTTGAAAATTATATTGTATTGGGTCTGGTGCCTGAGTTATTTGATGCCTACAATCATAAACGAGGAGTCTTTGTTGACGAATGCTGTCGGTCATGTAAAGTATGTTCATCGAAATTGATGGATAAAAACGTCATCAATAAGATCAAAACGGCCTGGAAATATGCTTATGCCTTTGAACAGCGGCTTTGCAATAGCACCTTTCAGGGTTTCCAAGATTCTTTAAATATTCTTCAATTCTTAACTATCATAGACGATGCTATGGCGTCATGCTCACGCGAAGTTCTTCACTCACTTTCTAAATTCTAAGCTGCTCAGGAACAAAAGAAAGCGATTTTGATTTTCTTTCTTTTCAAATCCAGTCGATTAAGTAGCCATATCATATCAGAAATTTTCCTGATTCGATTCGAGTTTGAATTTATCATTGATTTGAACTCTTTTAGTTGTTTATTATTTCTCATATTGTTGTACTTTGATACCATACCTTTCTCATATAATTCTTTAAACTCGCTGCTCTCGAAACCACAATTTTAGTATCAGAATACTGACATTCAAAGAGATTTATCATCTAAATAAGCTATTCGCCTTATGAGCTCCGTTGATGTTGTTGGAAATTCCCATATTAGAGGTTTTACATAGTATTAACCTCCTCTTGTTTGAGAATTCTGAGCGTTATCATCAATTGAAAATCCATGACTTCAGCGACTTTTGCTTTCCGTACTACTCAGCTAACAGCGTTTAATAACGCTACATAGAAAGCGAATAATTCACTGAGAACAGAAATACGAAATACCTTAATTATAGCCTTAAATAAGAATTTTTGAACAATTCAAAGGACTAAAAGCTCTTCTGACAAATGCAACAGAAAGATTCTCAGAATCTCATTCTCTTAAGCGCTGGCACGGATAACTCTCCTCCTTTTGCAATCACTCTGAGAGACCTCGAACTTATCAAAAAATATTCGCATACCGATAAGAATCTCCTAGCACCTGAAGATAAATCGTAAATAACTGGAACCAAATTCGAAAATTCCTTGAGAGGCAAGCTATTCAGTCAGACTCAATATGATTAGCGTCTCATAGTAGGATAACTAGGTGCCAATTTTCAAATAAGTCTCTCAACCAGAGCATCAATAATTTAAATTCAAAATATTTCTCCCTCTAACAATGATTTCGAATTTGGATCGGGAAAATACCTGGACTCTCTCATCCGTACGGTTAACAGAAGCAACGAAGGCCATAGGCATCGTTCAGTGACTCCAAAAAATGCTTCAAACATTTTTTTCCCGGAAATACAGAGAAAAAAGTAAGTTTTTTCGGTCTGTCTTTTCAATAGTATGCGAGCATAAAAAGAGTGTAGCATTCATCAAAGCGAACAGAGGTCAAATAACTGCAAGTTGGAGTCCATTTTGCCATTATTTGGGTTTTGAAGGTTGGGAGTAGTATTTAATTAAATTTTGGAACACGAAGTTAATCAAAAAAGACTACTAATTATAGCGTGCCGAAATGGCGACCCCTGCAACTGAATGGTAGAAGATGCTGCTCCTCTCATTGAAATCTTATCAATTCAGTCGAAATATATGCGGTCTCTTACCTCTGATCAATTTATCCTTAAGAAACACCGGAATTTGTTGATTGAATGTTAATTGCCCAGAGTCAAAGTTCATTGGATAAAAGAATCTTGGACCAAATTAAAGCAATCTCTCTGATCCAGTATCAACATAGCTTAAACTAGTTATAGCACGAGTTAACTGGCTTTCAAATTTTCAAAGAAATTTCAAACTCTTAGGCAACATGAAATAAATGGTAACAGCAAGCCAGTTAGGCTCGGATTCTAGATATAGCCTGCTTTTTCTGTTAAAAATCTTCTCTCATCATGAAAAATTAAGCTTATTAGGGTTTGATGCGAAGAGCAACTTATCGGGCTCTTCAAAAGATTTTCATAGGTTTCGGATCTACGAGAGAACTGGAAGTTCTCTTCGTTTAGAGTCAATGTGTTGTGTAGAAATCGTAGTTGTCACTACTTTCTGAAAAGTTTATTTTTTTGCAAGAGAGATAAACACTTGTGCTAAATTGCGCTTCACCGGCTTTTTTTTCTGGGTAGCGCTGTTCTAAAGTTCGCCCGCGTCATGGTCTTACTGAGTTCTCAAAGGATCAGCATGAGTTTTATTTGAAGGTGTGAAATTGGGTGCATGGCCTATCCAGTACTGTGAATTAAAATTTCTTGATAAATTATTTAATTTAAGGACTCTGTTTAACGTAGAAATTCGATGGACCGCTAGGGTTACCGGTATCAAGCAATTCTGAGCTTGGATTTGATAGTTACTCAGTAGCTGGCCTCTCAGCATAAGATTCGAGAGCTCGAAATAAAAAGAAACCAGAAATGTAGTGATGATGATGGTGCTTTAGTTTGAGAGTATTTGAGTTATTCTCCCAAAATATCCTCGGCGACGTAAAGTGAATGAGAAGGCGCCTCGGGCATGCTGCCTGAGCTATTGAAAATAACTAACAAGACGATCATCAAGGAAAACCACTGAATTTTACAGTGAAATATAGAATTCTGTTTCCATTTGTGATTTAACAAAGTCTTTCGAATTTGTTTCTTAGTTTTCTCTCTCTCAGCTGACGCTTACTGGATTGTCTAGGGTCTTTTGCGTTGTTTTCAAACTTCTGGTTATGATTGAGAGACAAAGAAGCCATAAAGCAGATAATGTAGCTAATCGGAACTTGTTCGTCGTGTTAAAACTATTTTCTTAGACAATTGCGTTTTTTCTTGGAAGGCAGCCTTATGGATGATAGGGATCACTTTATTCCACAAGCAAACTAACTTTTTTTTTTTTAAAGATAGATACAGCTTTTTTATGAAAACAGGACTCTTCATGTTCACTCGAGCAATACCATCGGACCCTAACTTGTCTAGAGTATAAACCCAATTTTTGCGTTTTTCCCGACTATTGCGGCTCGAATGTCCTCATATTATGTTTCATTAACTGGCCATGAGTAGAAGTATCAAGGGACTAAACTAAATCCAACACGCCGCATGTACCTGCAAGCTCTCAAGCTATCAAAGCAGATTCTCGATTGATCCTAAGCTTTTTGCAGTAAGAGTGGGCAAATGAAGGTTAAAGGAATCCCTAAGGCAGCTTTTATTTTAGTAAGTCCTTAACAAAACTTATTTATGCAATTTTCATGGACAGCCATCCAAAGAATTTATTTCAAATGTGCGGAAAGAAATCTGCATCTCAAAACTTGCAGTACAATCGACAAATTACTAATCGAAAAAATTACCGTACTGAAATATTTTAAATCTACGACAAAGTAGAGAAGAAGGGGAGAACCTGGATATAAAGCTAAAACGAGCTCTACAGTGATTTCTATCACAAAAAAGAGTGCAGATCAAATGGAGTACTCTTGAGTATGGTTGCAACTGCAGGACTCCTTTAGATTTAAGGAGGGTCATTTGCGTGGGACGAGAGAGCATAAAACAATTTTAGATTCACATTAAAATAACGGTCTTAAAATAATTTAATTATTTAGCAATATACCACGATCTAAATTTGGAAAAAGTGGAAACTCACTCAGGTTTTTATTCATTCTAATTATAACCACTACAATAAAAACGTCAGTAAAATTTTATTTGATAGAAACCCATAGAACCTTCTGTCGCTCTAATCATACTCAATGGTTTAGAATTTATAGGGTAACAATGTTCAAATAATCAGTGATACTGCGAAAAAATCAAACTCCCTGCAAGTTTTGCACATTATTTAAAAATTATCAGTAAAACAAGTTTGCAAGTATCTATAAGCGAATTGGACACACGCTTATTTATAGGCAGCTAAAAAAAATAATAATCAGAACAATTATCTTCTCGCAAAAAAAAACTTATACCTTTTGGAGACACATAACCAATGGAGTTTGTCTATTTTCCTGCAGAAACAAGCATGAAGCAGAACCAGATGTATTACATGAACAATATTCAATATTTCTCCCCAAGAACCAACGAGAGCGATTCAGCTATGGAATTGGAGTATACAAACTCCAATTTTGTCGCTGAAAATACCTTTTCTGTCTATAAAACCAAGAAGCCACAGCCCGCATCATTGCCGAATCACTCGAAAGACTCTCTGAAATTCGGCAGAAGAATCTCCAAGAGCTTCTTACAATTCATCAAGCAGGACACAGACATCGTGCTTAGAGCCTTTCTTGACTGTGCCAGCAAATTACTCCTCAGTCAAGCTATGGTTCTTCGTGTTGAGCTCATCGATGATAAGAAACTAATGAAGGACTCTCTTCTTGTTATAGAAGATGTCTGGAACTTCTTCGCCAAGAACCTCAGTTGCAGCTACAATGAGAAGATCTCAAAGATCCCTAAAGACATCTGGGATATGGTTTTCACCGAGGAAGGCTTCTGGAAGGCTGCCAATAAAATCGGAAGGACTCTCCAACTGAAAGACTATTTCTCTGGATGTGGTGACGTTGAGATCGAGATCATCAAAGGTTACTTCAAGAAGATCATCTTCTTGATGAACAGAGGACTCATACTCTCTCATATGTACTTGAAGAAAGCTCGCAGAGATGATTTTTTCGATAACATCTCCAAATTTGAAAACTATATTGTTTTGGGAATAGTGCCCGAGCTTTTTGATGCTTACAATCATAGGCGAGGAGTCTTCATTGACGAATGTTGCCGGGCCTGTAAGGTATGCTCATCGAAATTGATGGAGAAAAGTGTTGTCTATAAGATCAAGGCCGCCTGGGAATATGCGATAGCGTTTGAGAAACAATTTAAAAGCAATAGTGACTTCCAGAGCTTCCAAGAGCCTGTAAACGCGTTAAATGTTCTTCAGTTTTTGATTATGGTAGATGACGCTATTGCGTCATTCAGTCGATAAGGTAACTCACAATTGTCCCAAGGTCTGAGGCAGGTGGAAAGAGATTCTAAATTGGGACAACTTTTTTGAGAGATTGTTGTAAAGAGATCACGCCCTTCGCGGGAGAGATCGAATTTGTGGAATAATTCAAGTTCAAATTTAATGGCTTAAAGTTTTTATTTCAGGTCAATAACATTAATATTGATAGTTCAAATTTTTCATTTATCATCCTTACCTCTGGAAATCTGGTAATCCTTTATAATGTTATATTCAATTATTATTCAACAATTCTAATTGAGGCATCATTTTATTATTGCATTGAGCTCTGACACTTAAGCATCCTATTGCTTTTTTTGATTTTTGCTTAAAATAGCGTCCAAGTTTTATTGCAGGGTTAGCAAGTGCCAAGCATGAATAGATTGTATAGTCAAAATAATTACTGGTGATATAACATGATATCTTTGATCATGAACGGTATTACTTTTCTGAGAGCAGAGTTCCAAGGAGCTTAAAATTGAGATGCATCATAGGGTAATCATATGTTGTTAAACATGTATCAAATCTTTATTTAACTACCCAATCAATTTTAAAACATCTATTTAGACTCTTAAAAGTTTTTTGAAGTATTTCTTTGGTTACAGGTTTCTGGATTAACTCATCCATCCCACTCTCTCTAAACTTTTCTATGTTTCTTTCTTTATCTTCTCCTGTAAGTCCAATAATCCGGATATCTGCCTTCTTTCCTGCTCTCAGCATCTCTTTCATTCGATGACATGCTGTCCACCCATCCATCCCACTCATCCTGCAATCCATCAGCACAAAACTCAAATTCTTGCCTTCTTTGAAAACGATTGATTTGAAAAGCTCAAGACTCTCTTCTCCTGAGGTTGCTTTGATGGTTTTTACGTTAAGGCTCTCAAGCATTTCTGCCAGACAGTCAAGATTGAAGATATCATCATCAACACATAGCACCAATGGTGTTGTTTCCTGTACAATATTATATTTCTTCTCTGGAGAAAAAATCTCGCATTCATTTACTGTTTTTAGTGGACTCATCGCATTTTTTGATTCGCAGAAGAAACTTTCGAGCATAGAAGCATTTATAGGCTTTGGCAAATAGAAAATTGCTGATATTGGATCACTTGCACATCGTGCTTTGTCATTCAGATTAGAATGGCCTGTGATGAATCCTATCTTGACGCGATGGCTGCGCTTTTCGGATAATTCAAATTCCCGGATTTTGAGAGCTGCTTGGATTCCATCAATGCGAGGCATAAACACATCAGAAAGGATAAACTCAAAATATCTCTCAGGCTTGGATTTGAAAGTATCAACCAGCTCTTGTCCATCAGTGACAGTTTCGATTTCATGATACCCAAGCTCTTTCATTATGTAAATAAGCAAATCGATGTTGTAGGGATCATCGTCAGCAATCAGCACTCTTTTTTGATATTTTAGATCTGACTTCGTAGCATCCATGTTGCAACAAGACTGTATCTGTGATTTCGGTAGGGTTCGTGCTGGAGGCGGAAGGCAATTCGCTTGTATTATCACAGAAAAGCATGTTCCTATCTTCGTTCTGCTGTACACTCTGATTCCTCCATTCATCAGCTCACACAATGCCTTTGTAATCCAAAGACCTAATCCACTACCGATTTGTCGATGAGATCCCTCAGTATGAGTTTGTGAAAACTTCTGAAAGAGTTTCTTGAGATCTTCTTCTTTCATTCCACAGCCAGTATCACTGACCTCTATTTTCAGGAACCCTTTTTCCTCGGCTGACTCTCTTCCAGGTTGTTTCTTTTTATCATCTAAGGTGCTGAGTTCTCTTCGAAAGTGCGTGTTAATTTGCACATCACTTCCGATTGGATTTTCCAAAAATTCTGATGGTAGGTCTGTTTCGTTGTGTTCCTGACTCTCAGGCTTATTCAGCAATTGATACCCAAAAGCGGTTGTAGGATAGTAATCCTCTTCTTCAATGCGATTCTTATTGAGATACCTCACAATCATCGAAATTGACCCAGAATCAGTGAACTTCACAGCATTAGTAAGCAGATTCAAGATCACTTGGGTCAGCCTCTGAGTATCAAATTTCAAGGTTGTAGGTAGTTTCTGAGGAATAAGTAGCTCGGGTTTAAGAGAGCTCTTCTTCTTGACCAGCATTTCCATGAAACTCGAAATCGGCTGCAGGTACTCACATACTCTGACCGAAGTGGGAGTTACTTCGAGAGTTCCTTTACTTGAAAGCTTTCCAGTATCCAAAATGTTATTCAGATGCTGAAGCAGCAAATCAGCGCAAAATTTGCATCGGTTCAGTCGAGTCTTAGCGCGAGGATCTTCAATTTCATCGAGGAGTAGAGTGAGATTACCCAGGAGGATGTTGAGAGGGTTGCGAGTCTCATGAGAAAAGAGTAGAATGAAATTGTCTTTGTCTTCTAGCAGTTGCTTGAGTTCGGTGTTGAGAGACTCATTTTTAGAATTTAATTCTCTGACCCGTGCAAGAGCATCCTTTGTGGC
>ENA-UOTZ01000088-UOTZ01000088.1-compost-metagenome-genome-assembly--contig:-NODE-88-length-65945-cov-7.612650_pt1 | contig 65945 bp, 51 predicted proteins | sample MGYA00238144_ERZ746983 | MGnify/ENA primary metagenome ERZ746983 (study PRJEB28759, sample SAMN06268863) | compost metagenome | isolation source: single cell | place: USA: California, Emeryville, Joint...
CTTCTCTATGAGAGTTATCTATCATATTCTATTGATGCTACCGTTTCCTGCTGTATTCGGCATGTTTTGCGTTGTGTTCATGATCGTGTGGATTTTACTAATCTTGTTATACATCAGCTCGTATTTTTCAGGGAACACAGACGAGCCTGACGCAGCCATACCGAACACGACGGCTGTTAAGGAAGAAGCGATAATAACAAACCCACACATGAGACATCTCTCAAGAGAGTTGTAGATTAAGCCCATACCGTCGGAAGGCTCGAAATCAAGGTGAAAGACCCATGTCATTCCATAGACATAAATGTCGAGGATACTTTTCTCTTCGTTTTTGTGCGTACTCCAATAAGATGGTAAGTTTCTATTATATCCCTAGAGAAACAATTTATTAAGTTAAAGGGGTTCTCATCCGTATTAATACGCTTTCATTGATCCAGATCCAGACACAAGCGGTGGTGTTCCAAACAAAAAGAAGCAAATGAACTGGTCTAATAATATCGAAGAACTGAATGAGACCTTTGTATCGAGACTCGAGCAGTCCCATCAGAGTGGGTACTCTAAAAATTTGCACCTCACGAAGAAGCTTAAGAAACGTTTGGAGAATGTCTCCGTCCTGTGGTGAAGCTAAAGAGAACGTGAACCATAAGCGAAAGGAAGATAACATGCTTTTTTCTTACAAAAGATGATGTTGAAAGGGATCGATCCTACCACGTCGGCCCACATTCCTCTTTGCCAATACACCTTGAATAATAGCTTGAAATCGAGCCTTTTGTACCCATGATCGTATTGTACGGTCCTGAATTGCACCAGAATATAAATAACATTCTCTGCCAAGGCTATATATTCCATCGCAAGCAGAAAACCTTCTAGCCTCAAGTCGAAGCCAACTCTTATTGCGAGCGCGAAAGTCGAGTAAATGATCAAAGCCAAATGAATGAAATCAAAAATTGATGTCCACATCGAATTTGGCAAGAAATAGTATTTTTTGTTCCCAATATTGTCCCCTCTCAGCCATGAGGTTTCTCGCTTCTTCTCTCTAAATGAGATCTCTACGTTGATATTGGAATTGATTAAAAGTGAGATGCTTTAAGCATTACTTTTAGATCTTCGTGAACCCCTGCTGCTATCGCTGGCTTGTCTGCTCAATTGTCTACTGAGTTGGCGCTTGTAGCCAGAAGATGATCGTCCTTCCTCGACTGTAAGCTTTTTGAGGATTTTATTATCGAAATTTGTCTGGACCCCCATGCCTGGCTTGAATTTGGAGAATCTTGCGTTGATACTGGGCTGCCTTGTGAAAGCCTGATTGGCGTTCTTCTTCTTATTGTCAAATTGAGTGCTTGGGCGTTTCTCTTCTCTTTGAATGATAATTTTATTGGAAACAGTAAAATGATGAAAGAAATATACTCTAATTCCTCTCCACGCCTCGAGGCATAATCAGGTTCTTCCTCTGAACCTTCCGAAAAGTAATTCTCGTCAGCTTCAGGGTCTGGTCTGGCCGGTTTCTGTTGACTGAGATACTGAATGAATGATTCGTCCATCTCAAGGGCTTTTTCAGAGTCGTCGTCGTTTTGATTACCTTTGCTGGGAGTATTTGGACCTTTGAGAGGAGAGGCTGTTTTTTCGTTGAAAGCGAGGTTAGGCTTCTTTTTGAAGTATTCAAAGCTGCTCAATATGGCTTTTTTCTGGGTTTTTTCGCGTTTTGAGAGCTGATCGTACCAGTCCTTATATCCTTCGGTTAGCAATTCGTACTCTTCTTTTGTAATATACATCACCTTGCAAATCGTTCTATCGGGTGAATTAGAGAACTGAGAAAGAGTAGGAGCGCTTACGTTGCTCTAATGTGGACGTACTGCCTAGCATACAATATGATACCACCAAATCCAGCTCCTCGTTGCAATTTCTTGAAGACATGACCATCGGGAGTTTCCATTTGCACTTCACCTTCAATTAGCACATAAACGAGGTCAACTTCCTCACCTAAATTTTGTTAATTATCATTAAACTAAGCTTCAATTCAATATTCTTACCTGCTGAAATGATATACTCATCCGTCATAAACACTTCATACTTGGCAACTTTAAGAAAGGAGCGAATAAGTTTTTTATTGGCGTGTGCTTGCAGATCCGCCTTAAAAAAATCACTGTGCATTAAAACATCCTTGTATCTGCTAAACTGCATATCAATCCGGATCGTCGGCGGCAAATCATAAAGAAGAGCATTTTCATTGACCGCCCGATTCTCCATCCAGGCATAGCTGAAATACTGTTCGATTTTCTCAATAAACGGAGTGAATTCGTCGCCATTAACGTATTCATTCACAGCTTTTCTCGCGAATTGGTAGTTTTTCACTACTTTTCTGGCTATATCTTCAAAAACTCGAGTCATGATTCCCATGAAGAACGAAAACAAGAAACAACTGACCAAAGAGCCGAGTCCAACCACCATATTTTCTCGAGGGTTTATGCCTGTGACGTCTCCCGCTCCGACGTAGGTAAGCGCAGCGATTGACCAATAAACAGCGTAGAGGTACACAGTTCCGGCATCAACATCGAACGATGATTTTAGATTACCTATCTCAAACTCATGTGTTGGGATCTCCGAAAGCCATGAATTATTAAAGTCGCTTTCACTATAACCAATATATATCCACAGGCATGCCATCAAGTGAGTGAGCAAAGCGTAGGTGTAGAACAACACAAAGGTATTTTTGAGAACGATAGTGTCTTGGAGCCATTTTAATTTAGTGATAGAGTAGAGACGACTGATGTATGTCAACCGAATGATCTGTATAATAACATAACCGAAGCTCGCACTATCCTTGCCCAACATGCCGAATACAGCAGGAAACGGTAGCATCAATAGAATATGATAGATAACTCTCATAGAGAAGATTATTTTGCCCTGCCTTCTCTTTGAAGCATCTTCACCTGAAGAACTGAAGTCAGGTGCAAGTGACGCGCCTTGAAATGCGCCTCTAGAATTCAAAAAACAAAAATGTTAAGAAAATTGATTTAAAAAAGAATATTACGAAAGCTGTTGGAGTTTTCTGTCTTCGAACATGATAACGAGGTCAACGAAGAATACAACGATGGTGACGCCTTCCATTCCTAAAGACCAGCCTTGTTTATAACTAATAATGTCGTTCTGGAACGAAATAGCCGCTGGTATCCAGAAGAAATTAAACAGCACAATGAGATAGACAATGAGCTCATTGAGATATTTTTTGTACAATTGGAACGTTCTTTTCAAACAACCCTTGATCTTTAAGCACACTTTCCTGCAGCACATGCCCAATTGGTCTGTGAATGGCACTCCAATTGATTGAGAATAAAATGTGTTTAATGACGCCATGAATGTTTCATTCAGCTTAGGGTTCACTGGGTATTCAGCATGACTCTCAATGATACCAAAGTCTTGCTTATTTTCATCCAAATCCCTTAAAACCGCCGCGTATTCCTTCCTGCCCGACTTATCTTCACCTTGCCGTGTAGAAGGAGGCTCGATTCTCGAGAGCTCCATCGCAATGAAGGAAATTCTAGTAGGATTTTGTACTTGTCCTATCGGCAGATTAGGGACCTCCTGCTCACCACGTACTGTGTCAATTTTCATCCTAGAATCTTCAGTATCAAATAAAGTGTCACGTTTTGCAATTGCGCTGTGCTCCTTCTTTTCTTCTTCCCCTTCCATTTTCAAATCCTCAGCAGCATGGCCTTTCTGTAGTTTAATGGGTTCAGACAACTTGTTATCTATTTCTGCGATGCTCTTCTTAATACGTACTTGGGAAATCTGCTGAGAAGGCTTATTTAGTTTGGAACCCGATGAGTCCATGTCTTTTTTATCATTTTTTGGAAGAGGGGTAGATTTATCCTTTGAAAGAGCCAACCCCTCCGGCTGAGGGCGTACGGGCTTTAGAGTCTTTGTGCTTTTTATTTCTTCTTCGGAGGTCTTTTTCGGACCCTCTAAATCTATCGCTTTCTTTGATCCTGGATCGGCAGGTTCTAACTCGTTCTGTTGGGTTGCTTGTCCCAAAGGAGTGTCCAAATCTTTGAGGATTCTTGAAGGTTCATCGACTTTCGGTTCTTTTGCTTTCTCTCTGGCTCTGTTCTGCTCTTCTCTTTCCTCGATTTTATTTTGCATACTTTTGTAAATCTCCGGAAACTTCTCCAATATGTCGTTTAACATCTTCAATGGGATAACTGCAAGAGACAGATTGGTAAGTGCTTGAGCAGAACGCTAAAATAGTTGTTAAAATTAAGATGGCTGACAATGAAAGTTTTTGTTTACCACTCGCTGACCTGGTTTCATCTCGTTATGCATCAGTGCCATCTCTCCAAAATAGTGCGGTTTTGTGAGTTCTGCTATTTGCTCGTCGCCTTGGAAAATTCCGACACGACCCTCGATGATTAAATACAATTCACAAGCAAGTTCTCCTTTACGGAAGATATATTCTCCCTTGGATTTTACAAATATTAATGATAATTGGTAGAATTCATCTTGTTTACTTGGGTGAAGATTACGATATCGAGTTTCTTGATCACGTTTAAGGCGAAACCGAGCTGATCGACAGGGAATATCTCACTCTTCTCAATAATGCTTCAGGCAAATTTTAGATAAAACGTCTCAATAAGCTTTTACTCTTTAAACAAATGACTCAATATCTCGTCGCGTAAGGTGAGAGGCAGATTGCTCATAATTTTTTGATCGTCAAGCCCTTTGAATTTTTCCCATAAATAATCATTGTAAACCTGGACTCTCTTTCTGATTTCTTTCGGAATTTGAAGGTAACTCAACCAATCCTCATACATTTGTTTCTTGGGGAGAAGATTAGTTGAGATTTGAGTGAGATGATAAGCATATTTACTCTGGCTATATTAGCTGAAACGGTAGCTTGATCATAAGTGATCAAGTTAGTGAGCTCTGCTGAAATGAGACAAATATAGATTCTGAAAAAGATGACATAGAACATTTCTAAAACCTTCTCCGCATCAGTATTCGAAAATGTAATGGAGGAATAGGCCGCGATCTGAAAAAGCCAACTGAAGAAGTATGCATATCGAGTGAACGGTGACTCGTCAATGAAAGCCAGTGTATGTATTCTGGCATCGTCAAACAAATTAAACTAAGCATTTTGTATGTTAACTTTCAACTGAAGAGATATATGATTACGAAATTGGGTTCTGTAGGGGCCGCCAAATATTGCAGCTCGGAAACTTTATATTCGATACACACTCCGATGTGTACACAGAACACCAAGAAAATCCCGACGAGAACCAATCTGAAATATGGGATATTAAAATCGGCATTCTCTTTGTAGAAACTAGCCATTCTCAATACTTTCAGCATCTTTAACAAACGGCCAACCTTAGAAATGACTCAGCAAGAAAGTTCTTGGATAGGTTTTTTACCCTCATCGCTGCAATATAAATTGCTGGAGCCTGAAACAACATTAGCAGATAATCCAGTGGAAAAGCTGCTATAAAATCGGAGAAAAACTGTCCGAGGATGTAGCGGTGGTATAATTGGTCTCTTTTTGTTATCATATTCTCACTAACCCAACAATAAGCATTCAATGGCCTCAGAAAAATACTTGTCTTTGACGGCAGTATTTGCCGTGATGAAAATGTCCAAGATGAAAGCGAGAACACAAATGATATCGATGGCCAACGTGAAGCCACTCGTAAAGTTATATGTGAAAGAGAGTGCAAATGGGACATAAAACATATTCCAAAAGCAAGCGAGAGCCATCACACAAGTCCAGCAGAAAATAGTCCTTCAGAAGCACAAAACGATCAATTTTACGAAAATTGTTAAGCATAATTTTACGTTGACAATGGTTGAAAGATGGCGTGTTTGTTCTTTCGACCAATACTCTCTCCTTTTCTGAATACAGTATGGCTTCGGGTACCCCAAATTCCAGTGGCCTTTGGATGACCTACATGTTTTTGAGCAGGGGATTCAGAATATAGTCCTCGGGCATCCTGGAGTTTAGATGAGATAATTAAGTGCAAGAACAAAGAGCAATTGTACTAAAAGTTGCTCTGCAGTGCAGATTTTTGCACGCTGTTTCGCGATTTTTCGGAGGAATTTAAAAGTTTCAGGGAAGCTTTTTGCGATCAACATAAATTTCTCTTTTTCCAGGACCTCAAGTTGGCACAAGGTCAACGCCCTTACTGATACCGTCCTTCTATCTGTGAGTAGCAACCCAATCTCGCCGAAGTAAGCTCCTTGTGTTAACACCGCAATTCGAGTCCTACCGTCGGTTGCGAGCACCTCAACTTGTCCTGATCGAACAAAATACATGCAGTCAGCAAGATCTCCGTATCTCACGATAAGATCTCCAGGCAAGCAAATTTGCGGTTTGAAATATCTAGCAGAATATTAGACTTGATCTTTCTTATTACAGAAAATCACCTCGCAAGAAATAGAACGAGTGAGGGTGATCCGAGATTGAAAATATTGATTCTTGTGATCATATCTCTATTTAATATGAGTGAGAGCTCCGTTTGCAACGATATTGGAAGGGTCTGCAAGACATGGTGATATCGATCTTTAAAAAAAATAATGTTAGGTTAGTTGATAAGATAGGAGATTTTCAATTACAAGGCATGGCCACCTCCAGACTGAGACTATAATACAATCTTATTTTCTCACGAGTGCGTGCTGGGACGTTTCTCGCATGACAGAATTCAGTCGTTTGCTGAAGATTAATCCTTATTAAGTTACAATGAGTTTTGCCTAAACCAAAAAGAACTCAAGATTACCTGTTCTTCAAATTTTCCTCATCGAAAAGCGCCAAAAGATTATCGAAATCTCCGAAAATTTGAGCTGAAACCAATTGACCGATAAAATAAGCCACCGTTGTGCCTACCGTTTCTAAAGTTGTCAATGGAAACTTAATCCCGTAAGGTGTTCCTCCCATATCTTCGGATGAGTAGTGAAGAATGTTCAAGTATGTATCAAAAACACCATGGTTCTCGCCTCCAACGTAGAAAGAATAATAAAAGTCGGGATCATCTAAAATAGCATGTTTTTTCATTGCAAGTTTAAGCATCTCTTACCTTTTGCACGCTCTTTTGCTGAGATCAACCACGCCACAGCCGCAAGATGAGTCGCATATAACGCAATCGCAACGTTCTGAATTGTTTTCAGAATAACAATCGATTTGAAATTCCTAAAGAATAGATTCTCTCTCAGCTTTTGAAAAGCACGAACTATTTCGATGACCCTGCAAATTTTTATCAGCAGGAAATAATTTTGGATTCCAAAGCCGGTTTGGGCATCTTCATAGCCCATCGCAATGATAATGGTGCAGTAGATTGGGAAGGAAACCAGGAAAATAAAGCATAGCCATTTGATGGTATCTGTAGATTCTGCATGAATGAGTTTGAATTTCGCGTAGCTCTCAGAAAACCATTTTCGTAGGATGATTCTCGCGATAATCTCGAAGAATAATATGAGCTCAATCGTTATTTCAAAGAAAAGAGCTGCATCGGTAGGAAACCCTTGGGCTGAAGCCCAGAAACCTGCACTGTTGACAGTGTAGCAATTGAAAATGAAAACCACAGCGCCCCAGATGTTAACAAAGTTCAATCTCGGAAATATCGAGCTTCGTTGCGTGACTTCGCGGTTTTCGTGGAGTTCTTGCTCCTGCATTAAATGCTGAAATTCGAGCTCTTCTTCATCTGTGGAGCAAAGAGTTAATTCGTGATATTATGCGCAGTTTACCTATCAGAACTTTTTTCTTTTTCAGCTGCGGTCCAGATGGAGGAACATTTGAAACTTCTTTAGCTGCTGCTGACATTGGAAAAATCTACGGAGGTGTTATTGAATGGATTCTTGAATAGGTGCTACTTTTGGCCAATAAGTTAACTTGTTGGGTTTGGCTTTGAACGGATGATGGAAGTTTTATTTTCTTCTTTAGAAGGTGATTTTTTTATTTATGATTTAGCAAAATCCGAAGTATTCAAACATTTTTAATTTGAAATTCTTTTGGAATTCCATGTAAAAGGGAAATATGTGCATTGCTGTAACTATAAATATATGCATATCCAAAGGAACTCTATCACTACGAGGTTTAGTTAAATTGGCTTACGATATCTGGCCTGCAACACATGAACGACAAAGTATTTATTCCTTTGTTTCTAATCTTTCGATTTTTGAATTTATTAAATTTATTAATTGCAAAAACCCGAAGAAAAGCCATTGCATTTCGGTTTTATTAATTTTCGCAATAAAAGAGCGAGCTCTAATCCAAAGGGAAGTTTATCATAATTACTAGAGGATTTTACTTTGAAAATGTTCACAAAAGCCACCTTAACCATAATAAATTGAAGTTCGATGACAATTTTTTTTACATCTTTAATAAGAAAAGTATCCAACTCGTATATATTTACTTAAAAATCTGCTTTAATTCTTTTACATCTAACTGAAGGAGTGCAAGTTGGAGAGCAATCGCTGTCTTCTCATCAGTTCATACATGGAGAGGTAAGGTTGGTATAGAGGAGGAGGAAGAAAATTAATCACATATGGATTTGCAAAACGAGGCAACGAATTTAACAGCAGCTGCTGCTTCTGTTGAAGGATCATACTTTGAATATTTTGGCTATAGTTTTGGTTCTCTTGTTCAGACTCGAGAGGAACTTCCTTTTTAGTAAGGGTACTCTCCATTTCACCTTCGTTTTTCATTTTTCTTGTGACTTCAGGATCGGTTTCAGACGGCAAATTCTTCATTGTTTTCTTTTCGAGGGGTGGCTCTATGTATACTTCGTCTTCAGCTTTATTTTTCGAGTTTGAAATTGAGTTTTCTTTATCTCCAGGATTTGTTTCACTTTTTACTATACCTCTGTTTTTGGAAACTCTTGCTCGAGTTTGGGGGCCTTGATAAGAGGCGTTTTCATTACTTGGGTTCAAAACTTGGGACAGATTAGGTTTTTTTGGAACTCTAGGTTTCCTTGCTGAGGACTCTTTCTTTTCATTATCCATATCGTTTCTCAATAAAAAATGACGTTTATTTCGAGGAATCTTCCGGACCCTCCCTTCTAAGCGATAGACCTTGAGAATTGATTTTGCAGTTGAATACTTTATTTTAAGCTCTTGAGCAACCTGAAAGGAAAAAAAAATTGGAGGAATTAGAGGAAAACATCGAGTTTGGCTATATACCTGTATAATCTTTTCTCCCGCTTTCTCAACCCGCTGGATCAGTTCCTTTCTAATGGCGTTGGTGACATGGTGATATTTCTCCCCTACCCGAATGCGCCGCTTGATAACGTTGGCTTCTCCACTTTGGGGCACATTCGAGATTGCTGCTTCGGATAATTCCCCTGCTACTGAAGGGGTTTCCCTTGAAGATTTTTCTTCTAAGAGCATTTGATTTCCAGAGCAAATTAAAAACTAATGAATTTCAAAACCTTGTTCTGATAAGATCAAATGGAAGCAATTTTCTAAATATAGTCAAACTATCTGATAAACGCAAGACAAAAGATTCTTTCGAAATATCTGAGAGCAAAGCATTTTTTCGATGTTTGTGAATGGGCTCACGGATCCGACACAACTTCGAACTGTTAGGAGCGGGGTTGCTTTCCTCTTGGTGTATAGGACGTGTTCGTTAGAAGATATACTGATCAATTTTTACGCTTTTTTTTTTTGGTTTTTTTAATAGCAATTGGTTCTAATTTCTATGTAACGAATTTTGAATGATCAATCAATGGTCTTCGGTCTGGTTATTCGATCCTCGAAAAAAAAGTGCTGAAAATCGATTATACCATGAGATGCTAACAAGTGTCTGCTTAGATTAAGTTGCACTAACATTAAAGTGGTTGTAATATGCGATATTCCATCATTGTTCAGAATTGTTCAGGGGTTAACATTCAGGGGTTCAGAAGAAAATACTGGTGTAATAAATGGGAAACTAATGTGTTAAGGAGCTCTAATTCGAATGAGAAGTAGATATCTACTCAGAGTGGGATTGAATCTCTTTATTTCACTCTACAATTGAAATTTTTGAATGGATGTGTTTAGACTTAGGAGGAGGAAACGAAGTTATTGATTTGAAAAAACAATGCGGTCTTCAGTAAAACCCACTATTTGGCACTCTTGTTCTTGCTATGGATGCCAAAGGTCATTTGTTGGAACTGTCAACGGTAAACTACCTATATATATTGTGATATGGCAGGAATTTGTCATGAGCAACAACAAAAATTACAGTTTTGAAGGGTCACTAGCAGCGAACCTGATTAAGATTTTTTTCAATAATGAGGTGATAAAGTTGCGTTGGTTTGGGTAGATAAGAGCTATAAATAATGATTCTATTCTTTAACATGCTATCGGTTTATTTTTGGCCAAGCCAATGCATAACTCTCGTTTTTTTAAAATCATTTTCTCGAAGATTCCATTCGAATGCTATTTCACAATCCCATCCCTATGAATGCACAAAGCAAGATACTCCCTTAGCAACCCACCCAAAGCAACTACGCCTTAAGAAATTGATTTATTTTACATAATGTTCGCTCTGCAACTGAAGCTTATCGACAGCTATTTTGAAACATACACATGCAGCAATACGATAAATAGCATAACGAACATATTCATAGACTTTATTAGAATCTACTTAGACCTCGAACTTTGAATTAGTATTGACCTATGTTGCGGAGCTCATTGATGATCGACGCAGCTGAGACAAACTATAAGAAAAAATTTAGAGCTAATTCTCTGCAAAAATTACTTTTTTCGCACAGCTGGAGAGACAAACATACACTGTATGATGAACGTGCTCTTTCTCAAAAGCCTTTGGGTGGCCTTGGCATTTATCAGTACAAATATCCCACATTCTGCGTTCAGATTAGTGATTAGTTGCAATAGAAAGAAGCGAAGAGTTACTGTTCGGTTAAAAATTTTGATTGTGTTTGATTTGCGAAGAGCTTGCTCGTTGAATCGGTGGAAGTCCTTTCTTGCATCTTTCCTATCTTTCTTCTTGTTTTGTTCTTTATTTTTTTTTTATTTATGGTTCCAATTCTATAGGAGAATCTTAAAGAGTCACTGAGACATAATTAGTCTAACTGACTAAAAACTCTACATTGTTGAGAAGATGTTGATGAATAACCGAGTCGCTCATGCAATAAAGACTGGTAAGATAGGAAAATCGTTGCTTGTTGATACCCAGAGTTTGAAATAGCTGTGTTATTTGAAATCGTTTGAAAAGATATCTCAAATATTGAGATGAGATGATGCGGCTTTTTTTTTTATTGAGGTCGACGAGAAAAGGTTTGAGCCGAGAAAAAAAAGGTGCTATTCCTCCCTATGATTTTTTCAATTTTGTTCCCCTTGGAATCTAACATTGATTTCGAATAGAAACAATAGCTTCTGAGCCTATCATCTAGAAGCTGATGGGTCGCTTTGGAATAGCCCATTAAATGTTTCATTGTTTCATTTGACATTATCAGTTTCTTCTGACTTTGGTTGGAAATTATTTCATTTTAACCAAGAAGCTTCATCTTCGCCATTAACAGTTCTAGCTTATCGGCAAGTAATTTGCAAGAGCGATTTTTGTTTGACGTGCTCAATGTCATCTTTCTGGAATTGAAAAAACAGAGATTGTCGAGAATCTATAGTCGAAAAAACTAATAGATCAGCAAAAATTGGCAAATTCAACAATTATTAATTTCAGCAAGAGACCCTCGCTGGAGAGAATATTGCCAATATGACATGACAACTAAAATTCAAATAATCAGTTCAACTTGCCCTGAAATGGCCAAAATTCTCATAAATGATGCTAAATACGTCAGACAAAATAGCTAATTTTCGTTCTAAAAGTCTCAACAAACTTCTCGAAAGAATCAGATCAATTCATCATCAAGTTTATTTGAACTTAAATGAACCCGCTTACCTTTCTCCATCGTCATTTCCTCTTTCTCAATTAGTGTTAAACTGGCAATAGAATAAGATTTATTTCAAGGTAAAATCCTTTTAGCCACTGCTGCCAGTGAATTGGGTATGATAAAGCAGTCCTCGTTTCTCATCAGAGAGCTTCAGCGTCAGAGGTCCCACTTTTCTCTACTACACAGCACACGTTCTATATTCGCATTCAGCCAAGAAAACTCATTCGAAAGCTTGAATCTACACCCTGACTTGCTAAAAAATCTCACAAAGCTCGGATACACTTCAATGACTGAAATACAAAAGCTTTCTCTCCAACACCTGTTATCAGGCAAAAACACCGCTCTCCTTAGCGAATCAGGATCCGGCAAAAGCCTCGCATACCTAATTCCCATATTAGATCATCTTTTAAAAACAAAATCTTCCTCTGCCTCAGAACCGGACCCAAAGAAACCTTCAGGTGCTGTTATCATCTCCGCTACAAAAGAATTAGCCTGCCAGGGATACGCTCATTTTCGTAAATTGGATCCCACTAATGCTTTGTCTGCAAACAGACTCGGATCCATCGTCCATCTCTCAGGCATCGTGCAATTTCTTTCAGAAAACAACGACTCCAATGACCTTTCTGCTATCTCACAGATATGCGTAACCGAATCCACCGTTTGGTCGAAGATCGACGCGTTATTTACTACTCCGCTGCAGTTCGATGATATTACAGCGACCAAAGAAAAACTCAATCGTCTTGATATCAATCCCAAGTTTATTGTCATTGATGAATTTGACATCATGTTTTCTGACAAAACCTTTGCTAATGCGATGCGAAATATACTCAGACGATATGCTGCGAAGTATAAAAGCTCTTTTGGCTTGGTTAACGCTGAGAGGCAATTTATTCTCGCCGGTTCAAATATTCCCGCTCAAATAGATAACTTGGACACGCGAACAACGCTGCAGAGTTGGTTCAGTGACCTTAAGTTCTTTGAAACCGCAGACTTCCAAACGGTTCCTAAGGACATCATTCACGAAGTAATAAACATCCCAGAGAGTTATACCCTCAGACAGGAGGTCGAGCTCCTTGCGGAAGCGATAAGGCTGGCTGGAGAGAAGAAGATACTTGTATTTTTTGATGCGTCGAAGACTTTGATGGATGTTCATGATCTGCTGGTTGATAAGAAGATAAACTGTTTTGAATACCACGCTTCCAAAACGACGGAGGAAAGGATGGCGGCGATTGCAGGGTTCAGAAGAGCGAAGAAAGGAGTGTTGCTATCCACAGATTTGGGAAGCAGAGGCTTAGATTTTGGGGATGTGGAGATTGTGATACAGTTCGTGTTCGCATCGAATTTGATTTCGCTCTTGAACAGAATTGGTCGAGTCAGGAGAATGGGATCTAAAGCAGCGGTAGTCAGCTTTGTCAGAGAAGAAGACGAGCCACTGTTGAATGAATATGACAGGTTGAAAGCCACAGGTGAGAAATATAAGCCAGAGCAGCTGCTCAGAAGAAAGAAAATTGCCAGCCAGAGCAGACAACGGCTGAAAGGACCATCGACAGATTCTGAGGATGAATAATGTTGAGATGATAGTTTGTAATAGTGGTATGTGACAGTTTGGTCTTGATTTTGTCTTTTTTCTTGAACTTTTCTATGTGCATGTATAAAGAAGCTGTTAGGAAAAATATGAGGACGTATCCCACAGAAATAAATTCTGAATGACCAAGAGAGAACACTTTATACTTGTTTGGGACATTTAAGCTGTGAAGAATGTAACAAACTTAGTGAGTTTTCGAATTCTGGAGAGCTTGGGCTCATTAGCAGAGGACTATACACTCCAATTCACCAAAACAAATAAATCTATTTCAATGAAGGGCCAGTCCGTAATGATAGGTGGTCACTCGTCAATCGTATCTTTTCAATTTCAATGCTATTAGCTCACTACGAGTTTGGGATTGAGGAGTTTCTTTTTCTAGAGAAGCCATAAAACTAAATTTTGGAAGTTTTCCACTATAAAACTATTAAGATTAGTCTACTAGACACTTAAAGGTGCTCACATGGGAGTAAATCTCCCTGATTCGTTAGTACTCATACTTTTTTCTCTGCAGCTCAAAGAATACTAAATGAAGGCCATACTTGCTGTTTGTTGGCATTGCAAAATTAGAATTTAACAATAAAATTGCTTATCAACAGATATAACAGTTTAATTAACGTCAACACATTTTTATTCTTAGTGAGAGTTTGTTCCGTTAGAAGCCAAGCTTCTGATTTCATTTGTGGAAAGTAACTAAGCACTTTGATATAGAATCATTAGTCCGTCAACAAATGGACTGTCTGTAGTATGTTTACGTATTTCCAACAGAAGAAGAACTGTCAATCTGCAGTGTTTTTGATTTATTTTCAAAGTTTCTCTTCACTTTTGCTCCAAGAAGAAACGTTGAACCTCTTTTTTTTCAGAACTTTCTGTATCATTAATGCTCTCATATAAACTCAAATGATCGATAATATTTGCCATCTGAAATTCTGAATACAAAGGAATGTCGCTTTTTTTTTTTCTTCCAATGTGAGAATTTTAATCGCTATCCCATCTTCCTACTCCACAAATGCACATTTTTAGAGGCTTGATATCTAATAAATTTAATCCAATTATTAGCTTGATCCGTAGCAAGCTAACGATTGCACCGGATTAAAATTAATCTCAGATAAATAAATAACTTTTTGCTACTGTTGCTTCGAGGAAAGCAGAAAGATGGGTTGCTGCAATAATAAAAACCAAAACCAAGGAAACGTCAATACTGTGCCAGGCAGAAACGGCAAGCTTCCCAATGAGGAAGAAGATTTCCTAGAAGGGGGAGCATCAAGCTACCATCACCATATCGCTGTCCACTCTACAAATCCAGAAACAGTTGCTAACCTCCATAAGAACGAAATACACGCACCTGACCCTACAGTGGCGGAGCTTGTGCAAGAGATGCCCACCATACAAAATGAAAAAGTCCTCGAGGCTCTACGAAAAGTTGGCGAGTTTATTTACAATAATGATGATCCTGAGGATCAAGCTCTTCCTTACCTTGGACCTTACAGATTCCAGAACGGAGCTGTTTACTATGGACAATGGAAAAACGGAATCCGATGGGGGCGAGGGAAACAAATCTGGCCTGATGGCTCCCAATACGTCGGATACTGGAGAGAGAACGCTGCACATAAGAGAGGAAGACTCATTCATACTGACGGAGATGTATACGAAGGGGAGTGGGCCGGAGACAAAGCTCATGGCAAAGGGAAGTATCTCCATGCTGACGGAGCTGTCTATGAAGGTGAATGGGACGAAGATCGACAACAAGGGTATGGTGTCGAGAAATGGCCCGACGGAGCCAAGTACGAAGGAGAGTACTTAGGTGGAAAGAAACACGGACAAGGTAAATTCGTGTGGGCGGATGGCTCAGGCTACCATGGATCGTTCAAGAATAATGCCATCGAAGGAAAAGGCGTTTATGAATGGGCTGATGGAAGAAAATACGAAGGAGATTGGAAAAGCAATAAGATGGATGGTTATGGCGTTTTCACCTGGAAAGACGGAAGGAGATATGAAGGAAAATATGCCGACGATAAGAAGCACGGCTACGGAGTTTTTGATTGGCCAGACGGAAGAAGATATGAAGGCGAGTGGGAAAATGGAAAACAGCACGGCAAAGGAACATTTATCGGAAAAGATGGAAAGAGAAGGGAAGGAGAATGGGAGAACGGAAAAAGAACAAAGTGGCTTGATGGAACGGATTAAAAGAACTGAAGCTAGATGAAATTCGTTTAGAGAAGAATAATTTTTTAACGTCATCTGTTCAGTAGGAGGAGATTTTACAGAATAGACTTTCTTATTTCTCATTCATATATTTTTATCAAGCTGCTTTACACATTCTGTTTTTGTTAGTCTTGAAAATTAAAAAAAAAATAAAAAGAAAGGAAATTATATGATATTCTGAAATGCTAAGAGCTCAAAAACAAATCCCCATGAAGCTGCCGAGGTGTTAAGTCCTTCTCTTTCGTTTTACAATCAATGTCATCATAATATCATGGCTACACAGACTAAAAATTTGAAGACTTAACTAGATGTAAAAGCAATAAATCACAAGGCGACTGGTATAATAATTACATATTGGCAATACAATGTTGAAATACTCTACATTTCTTCAAGCATTATGAAGCAAACTATTCAAGATCTAATGATTTCAATTCTTTGAAACCTTTATATCAAATATACATTCAAAGAGATAAAGATAAAAAAATAATTCAGAAAAATTCTATAGGAAAAATAGAGAGCTTTAATATTTTTTGTAATCTTGAACATAAGCTTGTGCGTAGTAAGTCTCTTTGAGATAGCTCAGCACCTCTTTTTCTTTGTAGCGACTCCATTCTTTGATAGCTGATGCTCTGGTATCTCCTGGGAAATCGTCAAATTCTCTTGTTGATGAGAGCCCATCCGCAAGCATTTTCTATTGCAAATCGTTACGTTCTACACAAAAGTCAGAAATCATACCTGAAGATGATCCGGTACGTAGAGCAATTGCTTTTTATCAATAGTAAATAGCTCAACAGAACTTGAATCTGCGATCTATTCCAAAAAAAAACTGTAATTTCTAATTTCATCAGCCATGATAAAATACCACTGAAAGCTTCGCCTTCGGAATAGTTTTCAGGAAGCTTTCAAATTCAAAGCCATTTTTCGCAATTTCTCCTCCAAGCAAAGCCCGACCCCCGAAATAGTCTCCTCGAGTCAGCTTACAGAACTCGGCAGTCTCCTTATAAAACACCCGATTCGCTTCTTTATCTTCTTTCACCACCTCATATTGAAACGTTCTATTTTCGTACTTATCGGTCTTCTTTTTCTGCACCTCTTTTGGCATCGTTCTTTCAAAATTCTCATCATCAGCGCTAAATTTTTCTTAAAAAATCGCAAAAATTGATTAATGGACTGGACAAAGCGTGATTCTTTACGAGTTGTGATGCTGAAGTTTTTTAGAGCTGGCATTCTCCCCTTCGCATATCTGCTTGGTTTAAGGGTTCTGGAGTCTATCACCTCTTTAAATACCTTCGCCATTCCATTGACAATAATACATAATTCTTTCGGAGTGTCCCCTTCTCGTATGATAACCTCTCCGAATTTATATTTCTTAAAAGTCAAATTATTCGCTAGGGGAATAAGTGAGAAGGGCTCCATGTGATGAAAGAAAGGCAGACACTGGAGCACTTTCAATTTCACATCGAGCTCTTTTTGGATCATTGTCAGGAGGATCTCCTTGAATTTGTCTCTTGGAATCGCCAAGAGGTCCGCCGACTCAGCGATTTGAATGCTCGCGGCTCTCTTCGTCCGTTCGAAATAGTTTGCTGGCTTTTCTTGGTTGCCTTGAGGCTGTTGACTCGTGCTTTTCCCACCATTCTCATCTTGCTTTGTCTCTTCTTCCTTCTTTTTCGCATGCTGTGCTGTGAGCTGAACTTGATTTTCTCTCTTTCGGTTCTGCTGTTCAAGGCTTTTACCACGTGTATTGAGGTCGGAGATGTGATCAGTTTGTTTTATGAGGCTCGATTTAGCAGTGGTTCCCATCATAGCGAGCTCACCGAATCTGTCCCCGTCATATAAGCAGGCCACGACAACATCTTCTTGAGTACCATACTGCGTCGTTCGAGTAATCCTGACATTGCAGGATCCTCGCAGGATGACGTACATCAAGTCTCCATAGTCACCTTGCTTGAAAACAAAAGAATGTCTTGGAAAGTAATAATATTCGCTGTATCTCAGCAGCAGGAGTCGGATTGGCTTTGGCAATTTTGCAAAGAATTTCACTCTTGAGACAAGACTGTCCAGCTTGTCCCAATTGACGAGATCAAGATCTTCCTGCTTCTTCATTATTTCTTCTTTCAATTGTCTAACCTCGATATCTGTAAGTCTCATCGGGTGCACTATAAAACGATAATTCGTAAAGAATGTAAAAAGGCAATCTTTAAGCAAATACCTTTCAAAAAGTCGTTTTCATCAGCTCGCTTCGCGTTAGCGTATCTCTGGTCGTCTCTTATTACGATTTGCAGTTTCTCCTGAAGCGCTTCGATAGCTTCGGAATAGCTTTGAAATTCAGCTTCATCCAATTGTACAGTTCTTTTAATATGTTTGCCTAATCGTTTTTGAATCATGTAAATTTTACAATCGGTTTAACATTACTGATTACCATTCTTCAAGTCTGTTTGCTTCAACTTCAGCTCATCTTCTGAAAGAACTACTTGGCTTTGAGAAATAAAATCTTCGAATGTATGTGCTACTTTGACCGGCTGCTTCGGAGTGTTCTGTACCGATTTATTTCTCTTAGTGCTCTTTACACTTAACCTATTTGTACTCATTCGATGGGACCGCTTTGGACTCTGAGATGACCGTGCTGAGGGGGCCAGACTAGTTCTTGTTGGAGAACTAGGAGTTTTACAATCTGGAATTTTGAACGAGATCCTTTCAGGCACTTCGAGTGTGTTACTCGCAAAAGAAATCCTAACTTGCTTTTTAGACGGAGACTCTTCAAGAGGAATGAGCTGTATTTGAGCAACAGATTGAGAACGTTCTAATTTTTCGCTTTTCGTGTCTCTTTCCTCCTTACTCTCTTCAATTCGCTGATTCTGAACTGGTCTTAATAGTTTCGCAGAAAACAATTTTCTTTCACCGGTCTTCTTCACATGAGGGGTCAGAAAGTTTTGAATATGCGCAGAAACCGACGAACTTCTGCCAAGGAAATTTATTTTGCTTTGGTTTTGAACGTTGGCATTGCGAATGACCTCCATATTTGCGAGCTTTGACAAGAAGTCATCATTTGTGGAATTTCTTCGTGAAAGTTCATTCATTCCACCAAATCTGCTTGATTTCCTAGGAAAAACAGCTGGTTGTTGAGGATTTTCTATCTTGTTTTCGGCCAGCTCATGCGAGTGGCTGTCTGCGCGTTGAAATGATGAGTTATGAGCGGTAGTTTGGACTTTTGGCTCTGAAGCGCTCCGATGGCTGTTATTTTTCTCGTTTTGAGACTGCTCAGTTTGCTGCAAGTCGCCGTGTTTGGTCATCAGAATAGGAAAATCGAGGGTTTCGCCCTGAGATCGCGTTTGCATATCATCTCCTGAGCTTTTCTCGAAAGGTATTACTGAACACACGCTTGTTGATTTATTGATCTTCATGGCTGGTTTGTGGATGGCTGCAGTACTCGGTCGAAATCTTGTCGCATTTTTATTTTGAGCATCAACTCCAAGTCTATGTACTGTTTTATTAATTTGAGGAGGCACTTCAAGTTTTTGCACGGATAGCAAGAGGCTAGTCTGAGGAGTCTGAGCTCCACTTGGAGTATTAGAAAATAAAAATTTGCTGAGTGGAGTGTTTGTTGAGGTTGATCCGGTATAGACAGGTTTTATCGGAGTTTTTGTTGGGATCTGGAAGGGCTTTAATTCTGAAAGAGAACGTTTGTTTGGTGTTTTGTAGTTGAAAGGTGTAAAATCTGCATTATTTTTGCTAGTGAGAGGATTCGACGAGATTACTTCATTAGTAGGAGAGACGAGCGGGGTTCGAGAGTAGAAATTTATTTCGTTACTTGAATCTGGAGCATGGCCTTCATTTTCGGTGGCCAGTGGATTTAGATTTTTGTACATAACTTTTTATTGCGGAGAATTTGTAACGAAACGTATTTTGTTAGATGATGCATCAACTCTCTTAATTTCAAAGCCCATGAAAAAATCTCATATCTGAAAGAAGCTCACTGTAAGGATAGAGTGATAAGAGAGAAATACAAGCTAAGGCCTTCTGTCTTTTCATGAGTTTCTTTTTATGTGATAATTTGTTTTGAAAGGATATAAACTATATTTCTAGCACTATAACCAAACATCTTTTCAAAATGCTGTGAGATAAGCTCACCTCTACTGGTGCCGCTGGGACGTGATGTTGTTCAAAGCAATAAGTGTATGTAGATTATCCAGTAGGCATTATTATTTACACGATTGCCCTTTCTTTGTATTTCTTGCAATTTGTATGGAAAAAAATTTCACGCTTAAAATGACTCATTTCTGGTTTCATTGCGCTATACAGAAAGCTACTTTGATGAAAGAACATTGAAGGTCTCTCTCACATTCGAAAGAAAAAAATTTTCTTCTCTACGAATGAAAGGATGTTAATTCACTCCTCAATTGAGAGTGTTCTCATTTTATTTAATTTGGTGCTAAGTATAGAGATAATATTAACAAAAAGATAAAATGGCTGATATCGATCAACTTAAAAAGGAAATTGCTGCTCTCAAGGAAACGAAAGAGCTTCTTACACAAAAAGTGAAACCAGACGAAGGCGCCGAGCAACACCTCAAGGCCTTCTGCGCACAATTTGAGGAAGACCTCAATAATGAGCAAAAATATTATGAAAAGCAAATCAGAATCCTTGAACTCTTAGCCAGAGACGATCTAGTTGAGATCGCCAACCTCACCGACAAGATAGATACTCTGGGCAAGATCTTAGCCGAAGAACGTAAAGCATTTTTCTCCTTTATTTCGTTTCATGCGGACCGATAGAGGATAAATTCGAGGCTTATAAGCTTGATCTTGGACAGTTCAAGGTTCTTACGCTTGCAGCCATTAAAACCATTTTCAGAGAGATCCAGGAGTCGGTTGTCTTATCGGAGCCATCAGTAATCGCAATACTAGATGAAACGACATATAGATATCATCAACAAATAAAAGACTCGATCAAAGAGCATCAAAAAGGTCTTCTAAGCAGCTTTTCAATAGAGAGAATAATCCATTCGTTTGAATTTAGAGAGACTAAAGGCGTTGGACGACCGAGTGAGATGGGAAGAATTGATCGCAGAAAGCGCTGAAAAATTATCGAGATTGCTGATCCAGCTCGCATCTGGTGTGACTAAAGATCTCGGGTTTCCTTTAGAATACTGGGATGAGAGTCTCAAGCAGCATTTCTCTGTGAGATCGTATCAAATTTTATCTTACATCGAGCAAGTCCAGCTCAGATTCAGGTAACCAGAACTGAAAATTTAAGGATTAGGGCATAATAATGCTTATTTTGTTTTAAGATTTGGTGAGAAGACTAAATTGGACAAGGCCAGCTACCTTTCAACGATCGCTAAGATGAAGGAGATTGTGAAAGAAAATAAGGAAACTATTGATCAATTCTTGGAGAATAGAGTATTTCATTTTGCAACTTAGATGGGTGAAGTAATTTGTTTCTTGCAGAGAGGGCTACCGAAAGAGAGGTTGGTGAGGTTGATTATGTTGTGGGTGAGCGATAAGAGATGCCAGCTACTTGGGGTGACCGATGAGGATATCGCCAATTTTGAAAAGTTCCACATTTTTAAAGACTTGGACGTAGCGCAAATACAAAAAGAATACGAGGAGCTCCTCTACGAGCTTGTGTATCCTAAGAATTAGATAACAAAATTACCCACCGACTCGTTTATAAAGAATAAGTAAATTTTATCGCGTAAGCAGGGCTATTTATAGAACTGTTGCACCGGACAAATTGGAGTTAAGCACAGATTGCGAATAATAAATCATAATCTAACCGATACACCAATGACTTCTCTTCCCATTCTCAAAAAATTAATATATGATAAAAATTCCTTCTTCACGAGCACTCTGAAATTAAGCAAGGACAGTAGTGCAGTTCTCTCTTCAGCAACTTACTATTAAATAATGTAATGTTGAATGAGACTCAGGTGATAATATACACTAATTGTTTTAGTAATTTTCAATAGTTTGATTAATTTCCATAATAAAGAATTACAATGGAATAGTTTTTTGTTCAATAGAGAAATAGAGGTTTGTTCTTTATTTATCATCTGCAATAGTAGTAGTTTTGTTGTTTGAACTCAACAATAGTGTTTGTAAGTATATTTTCCTTTTAATTCAAATTTAAGATTTGAGCGTATTATTAAATAGAAATGATTTTCGAAGTCTTTTTTACTGTAGTAACTTTTTCTTGAGTTTCTCATATAATGAAACAAGATAATGGTTTGATTTATCCATTATCTGAAAAGAAAGAGACTAATACACGTCCTACCTCTGAGTTATCATAAATCTGTTAGTTTACATATAGTTTGTTGAGATGCAATTCCAATCCTACCTTGTTTTACCATATATTATTTTGCGATTCCATTTTTTGCTGCCCATACAGTTGTTCGAATTTTACCAATACAAACGACCAATCTTAAAATTTCTGGGATTTAATGACACAATGAAAATTTTCAAATAGACAAATGAATTAATTTATTATAATTTACAATCACACTTTCATTAATTTGGGATTGCAATCAATGCTTGTTAATCTTCTGCAAGTTTTTAATGAATTTCGAAACCAGTTCTCTCATGTTTAAAACTCACACTCAGACAGAACAAACGGCATCCACTTAAAGATACCAGAGAGCCAATTGAAGATGAACCTTCGAAATGTTTAACAACGACATTTGCCTATAACAGATAACTGCTTATTATTGAACAATGGATAAAGATGTTTTAGAATGTTTTATAGATATCTTGATACAGAGAAGGTAGATTTTGAAGAGGGAAAAAAAAACAATGCCAAGAAAATTATTATTATAAAATAACTCATATTGTTAAAGAGAGATGTTATGATTCGAAAATTTTCTCTTCTCTACTGAAATAAAGCTCGGAAAATAGGTTTTCTCGGATTGGTTTTTTCGAAGTCCAATTTTGAAAAATATCGATATCAATAGTCTACACATAGATACAAATCATTACGAACAAGATTTACGATTTATTTAACCAAATTGCACTTGATTATTTTATCAAAATGGATAAAGAAGGATCAAACCAAGAAATCATCCTAGATCTCCTAAAGAAGATCGAATCCAACCGCAAAAAGCTTCGAGCTAAAGTCAGCGTTATCTTAAAGCAGGTCGAAGAATTCGTTCTTAACAAAAAACCCAAATTCAGTGAACAAGAAATACGTTTACTCTTTCTTGCTGATGGACAGAAGAAGTTGTCCGGTAAGGATAAGAAGCACACTTCCTCTTATCGAGTTCTCACATCTCAAAGGATTGGTGCAGCTTATGGGTATGAAAAGCAAATTTAAAGGTTCTCTCAAGAAAGGATCATTTAATGCGCTTAAACTAGTGCTCAAAATTCTCACAGAATCCGGTATGTCTATCATGGCGTTTTTATTAACAATTCATAATGACAATGATAATAGAGCAAAAGCAAGATTTTCTTGATGTTTTCACTGAAATGGAGGATGAGGAGATGGCACTTATGTGTTTGGACGAACATTTATCTGCCAAAAAATATGAAAACTTCGAGCCATATCGACTCTGCGCGCTTATCTATGTAAGAGAGGATTTCATTTTCTTGTGGGATTAACACACCTGACAGAATAAAAGAAAATTCCTTGAGTTATCAGTTTATATTTCAGCAAACTCAATGCGCAAGAAATTTTTGGCTTGGTATGAGCAGAGTAAAAAGGAAGCAGGTACACATATATACCTTCTTGCCAATACACTATACATTTTTTGCAATCGTAGAGGCAAAAGATGCTACAGCAGAGGGAGCTACATGGGACGAAGAAGGAGAGGCCGGAAAGGATCGAAAGGTACCTCTTTTGTGCTTGCGAATTTACCTTAAGCATTCTTATCTTGCAGCAAATGGCAGCTCGATTTATGAAATTTATAAGAAAAGGCGCGGAGGACACTCGAATCTTCTATGAATTGGATCTTCCCAGGACCAATGACTACTTTGTTCAAACTTTCTACGACTACTTGGCTCCTTATGTAATTATTTGCTTTACTGTGCGAGAGCATTGAATTATATTTCGCTGCTAAAGATGAATTTAGAGCAGCCGGAAGAGCCTGATAGCCCAGGTAAAATGAGGATCCTTGAAGCAAAGCGGAAGAACGAATACAACGGGTTGAATCCAGAGGATTTTCGGCCGAATATCGAAAAGCTTCACATAGAATCTGAAAGTTTTGATCCATATTATTTCCTTGAGGTGCTTTATTCGGATTTTGACCCCAAACTCCTCTCCACTTCTGTCGAGGCTCTTGGTGAACAAATCGAGGAGGATCTTAAACTCAAAAGGAGACTCATAAAATACAACTGCTATAGATTTACTCTCATTGAACGCTCTCTCTACAACCTTCAAGGCACGTTTATTATAACCGAAGCAGATCCTGGAAAGGGACGAACCTTTGACGTTAAGTTAGAGCTAAAAAGTAAGGATTTCCAAATTTATTATTATAGTGAAATGCTTTTGCAATATAGAATTCAGAAGCGAGCTTGATGAGATTGTCGATCCGTTAATAAACCCTAAACAGGAAGCTGATAAATACAACTGCGTGATAGATTTGCTTGATCGATTTAAGAAAGTGATAAACGTCGGTCAAAGAGCGAAATACCTGATCCTGAAGGTAATTACTTCAGAAAAAACCAAAAAAATTACAAAATTTCATGTCATTAGAAAGACTTAGACGGTCTATGCAAACTATATCAAATAACAATGGAGACACTCAACAAATACAAGCTACTACCAGTCTTTAAGACGGTGTTCGAGGAGTTTAATAAGTCCATCAAGGAAGCTTGGACAATAGCGATCAATAAAATCACTCTGACGAGCAAGAAGATCGATGTCATAACGGAAACGATCCATCAGCTATTTATTCTGGAATTTCCTGGAAACCCAATTGAAAAAGCACTTGATAAGCTTATCGAAGAGCTGCACATGAATACGAAAGAATATTTTCAGAAGTCCTGCAACGCTGTTTCTTTTAAGCAGTTTGTCGAGAATCGGCAATCATCGACATTCTTCGTGAAACACAAGGACACGCAACAACCTCTCTCGAAGCGACATGAGGAAGAAGAAGAAAGCTCTTTGAAAACATTCGATGACCTTCGAGTTGAAGGAGACGGCATCCTCAAGTTTATTCAAAATTTCACAGAATACACTGAAGACACAGCGCTGCTGAACTCTCAGAACGTGGAATCTTTTGCGAACGAGTTCCTTACTCATATTGACCTTTTATACAGATTGAGGAGGCTAATTTTGGGCGGAGAATTCGAGAAACGCTTGAAAGTAGCATTTACAAATCACGAAGAGGTCACCACAAAAGTAAAAAAGCTATTTTTCATTGCATATGATCCTAACCTCTATATATCCTCAATTATATAGACAATCGATAAATTGAACTTTGGGCTAAATGAGACTTGGAAGCTTGTGTTCGAGCATTTAGAGAAGATAGTCGAGCAGGACCTGAAAGTCTTTGAGAGCTCAAAGAAGTTCAGAAGTCGCTTGCAAGAAGATCTCTTCAACCTCGGACGAGCGCTTGGAAAGATCGACAACTGTCTCAGGAAATTGGATATTGCCTTTGATCAGTTTAAGCAAATCAAGATCAAAACGATACAATTATACTTAATTCAATCACATGAGGATCTCGTCAATAACCGTAAGTCTTATTGGTTTATGGAATTTTGGGTGACAGACGATTTCCTCAGGCTTTACAAAAATCAATTTCACAAGAGATGCTGGCTTAACAAAGGATCATATGGGCTATTTGCACTCAGGATTCATTACTGAGATCACGAGTATTATCGAAAATAACATCAAGAAGATTAAAGGGTTCGGTATCTTTGACACTCTTGAAGTCGCGAGGGTAACAATATTTGATTGGGGTTTCTTTAATGACTTATTCTGGTTGGCATAGACGCAAATTATGTCGAAATATTTCTCGAAATTCCTTGTCAAATTGATTGAAATTATGTGCGCCAAGCTTACCGAATCAAGTGACTCGACGACAACCCAGGACGTATCAACAGTACGTGTTTGACTCGAGCTTCCTCTCATCATATAACATTTGTTATTATAGAATGTGTTGATAGCAATAAGCAACCTCAAATATTTCGTCGATTTCTATTTTAACAAAATGGCTCGTCGGTTCTGTGATGAACTGAACCTCCCAGACCAAGAGAACTTCAAAAATGATATGATTAATGTACTTCCTCCCTTAGCTTTGATCCTTTCATCTTATCCTATTTTCCTAACAAAACTAGGTTTTAAAGCAGAGTTTCCCAGCGGAACTGAAAAAACTAAAAATGAAATATGTCGGACTGAAGCTTGGCGCGATCAAAGACTGCGTCTTTGATATCAATCCTGCGATTGAGATGTCTCAAGCGACGACTGATTTCAATTTCCATTTTAACGTGGCCTACAATAACTTCGTGCTCTCAGACCCCGAGGAGTTCCATTTGAGATTTTACATCCATGACATCCTGGCCAATCTCGTTCTGATCTATGACGAACTAAACAATCACTCTGCGTTTTTGGTGACTGAAATGATCACGCAAATAATAGAAGAAAGCTCTATGATATTGCTGATGGCTTTTAAAAATCGCCTCAAGAAGGAGGATAAAGCTAACATCAAGCAATGTTGGCTAGAGCTTGAATTTTATGATAATATCACAAGGAAATTCCAGTCTGAAAAAGCTCGAAAAATTATCAACGATGGATTTACTGGGATGAAAGGACTTTACTTTAATGAAGGGGAAAGCACGAGTGGAGAAATTTTCACGGCATCAGAGATCAATCAGAAGAAAAAATTAATTAGAAATAATAGATTTAAATACCAGCATAATTTCGCAGTCTTGCTGACTTAACAAATTTCTTCGTACAAAGATCAAATCTCATTCAATAAAACAGGCATTGCTAAAACTGTTTCTAATAGCAGAGTGTGTTGATATTGATTGAGGGTGTGCTCGTATTGATTGAGAGAACTTTAAATAATTTGGTAGAATTAAAAATCGCAGTAAAGTAAGAGCGGGATTTCGAATTAAACTATTATTTGAAAGGGTCAGTATGTACTCAACAGCAACTACCTCCTATCAAAAGACATTTAAAGACGATTTTAATATCGCTCTTTCAGGCGGTTTTGTGACGGAATGTTTTGAGCAGAGTCTGAGACAGAACGAATACGGTCTCACAACGATAACATCGAAAAATAAACTTGTATACGATATCCATTGCTTTGGTTGTGCTCAATGGTTTAATGTGTCTCTAGTTAACCAAAGTTTTTGATTCTCTGGTGCAGAAACCTTTCCAAGAGGTTATTGATGAGACAAATCCGGCCGTCATTGACACGTTAACATCGAATGTAGAATTTCAGGTTGATCATTGGAATCTTTGCTGTTGGTAATAACTTGACGACGTAGATCAAGCATCTTGGACGGGACCATCTTTTTAAAATTTTGTCTGCTGTAAATATTGGTGAGCCGCTGGCCACTCAAAATAAACTGACCGAGAATGGATGTATCAAATACGAGATTACAAACGGATCGTATCTGCTCTTCTTTGCTTTGATTTTCTAACCGCATAATCCATTGAAGGCAAGTTTTTGCAGCTGTTGAAGACAAAAAATTTAAACATAGTGTGAAGGAGGTCGATCAACTCAAAAATAAACTGGTAAATATTTAGTCTGCAAGTGAAATGAGCTAAATGTGGTGGCTTAAATTCAGATTTTTTGTAAAAGTGGAACTGAGTTGAGAAGGAATATACTTCTATTGAAACCAGATACTTGTTTTATCTTCTCGAATTTGACAGAATTCAAGTAAACCCAATTGTTGAAATCCTATTTGTTTGATGGCTTTTATTAAACAACTCTAAAGCTCGAAGCAAAGAGTGTCTGTCTCGTTGCCTCTCAGTAATATTGGCCAGCGTAGCGGTCGACAGAACCAACAAGTTGAAGTATCGAATGAACCAATCTCACAAGTGTCAAGACAAGAAGAGATAATCATCGAAGAAGAAGAAATGGAGCTGTATGAAGCGATGCTTCGCCAAGCTGAGCAAGGAGGAGAGCAGCAAGTCGGCGATATCGTAGAAAGAACGAACGAGATGAGAATTGAAAATGACTACCCAGAGATCGAAGGTATTGAAGAAGAGTATTATGGTGATTATGATGCCTAGTCATTGAGAATCTTGAATATATTGTATATTGCGAGACTAGGAAAGTTTTTGACTTACAAAAAAAATAAATATTTATTGGTTTGAGTTTGAAAAAATAATCCAGCAATAACGTTTTTGTGTGATAGGATCTAATAATATGGATATAAATTGAGTCTATCAGAAGATTTAAGTTATGAAGCTGTATCTAGCATTTGAACAGAAAATGACAGGTTTCTTGCACAGGTATAACGGACCAATTCATATTCACGTTGTTGTTGTTGGAATATGAGCCAGTGGATTATAAAAGCGCCTTCAAGCAGTTGTTTCATTCTCTAAAACTTTCGCTTGACTCTCACCAGTCGACGGTTTAGCATCATCACTAGTTTGCTTAATCTTCAATTTCTTCTCAAAGTCAGCCAACTGTTTCATAAAACCTTCATTAGGTCCGGCTACCTACCTCTTCTCTCTGATCAGTTTACTAGCTTCTTGTAATTCCATCTTCTGCTCTTGAATCAAATAAGCAGTCACCATAGCAACACTTCGAGAGACTCCAGCAAAGCAATGAACGAATACGTTTCCTGTTTTCATGTTTTCACGAATAAACTGCACTCCCTCGTCGAAAAACTGCGAAAGATCAAAATCGTCGGTATCCAAAGCATCAATAATTTTATGATTGGGCATAAAATCAGGGTCGTAATTCACAGGACAGCGAGCTGCGACTGTTAACACGGCGTTCACTTTCAGGAAAAGCAAATCGACCAGAGAATCTGCTCCTCTCTTATTACCCAAATATAAGCCACCAACACCATCCTTAGGCTGAATAATACAATCAATATTGCTGAACCGAATTGTGGAGGACGGAAACACCGCGTCCGAGTCTTCGAATTTCATAAATGAGAACTTTTCTTCCAGTGATGAGTCCATGCTGTGAGTGTTTTAATTTAGGGCTTTTTTATTTGCGTATTTAACAGATAAATCCATTAAGTATCAATATTACGAGATCACATCAGAATCAGGATCAGATCGTGGGTTGATAGCCTAGTTTAATTTCTGGCGTTTTACACGACCTGTCCTCAACCAAAAAGCCCTGAGGTTCATTCGTTCCATTTTCTGATTGAAGAACCGCCTTTTTGATAGTAAATGGACTTGGAGATGGTAATCTACTGCCTTTTTGTCATGAAAATCTAATCGAAAAACACAACAATGGAATAATATTCTGAGATCTCAAGCATAATGCTTAATGAAAAATCCTGTAACCTAAATGTTTATTAGCTAGTAGACTCAATTTACCATCTGCCTGTTTGATGTTCCTTATAATCAGACGATTATTTCACATTCCAGTCTCTAAGTAGACTGGCTGAACATTGATTCTCAAAAATTGAATTCATGAATAGCTACGAGTTTCACTCAACTTTGGACATTACAATTGATGAAGTGATAAACTTCAATTCTTTACTTTCTAAATTCTCTCCTGAGAGTAAAAAAAACAAAAAGAGGGATGGTCTAACGTGTTGGATCCGTGCAAACTTGGGTTTTTGATAAATTAAATTTGAAGTGACATAAAATATTTAACGAAATTCCATTTCACATTCATTTTATTCGAATTTTTAGACGTTCCAACCCAAAAAATATATTGAGCTCTCTTCCAAATGCACCGTAGCAGCGATTCTAGTAGTGATTCCAGCGACGACTCCGATCGCGAAATAAAAGCAATGAAGGCTTCCAATGCAGCAATTGAGAGCTTCTACAACGATTTGGAGAAAAACACAATGCTTTATATCGATTTTTGGTCTCAACTTAGCGACGAGGCACCCGAGCTTACCAGACTCGAAGAAGTCGGCTTGAGCATCCTCAAATCAAACGAAGCAATCCAACAGCACTGGCATCGTCTCCTCAGAACTATTTCAGACGTGCCAAGAGCCCTCGCTATTTACCAAAAATACCTTATCGAAATCCAAAACGACCCCGAAGCCAGCGAACGCGCTTTCGAAGAGGCAGAGAAATATGCGAATCCAAAATCAAAGCGCAAGGTAAAGAACAGAATGGATCTTCAAGACGATGATGATGAAGATGATGACTCGGATGATTCTGCAGACGAAGCCATCTTGTCCAACAAAAAGGACATCAAGCTCCGATCAGCGAAAAAATTCAGCAGGAAAGAAGAAGATAGCGATGAGGATAATGAAGGAGAAGAAGCTGACCAGAGCAAAGCAGGTACAAATTCCACAAGAGAAGAGGAGGAAAAATTTAGCGTGACGATTTCAACTTCTCTTCCAACTGACAGCAAGAGCTCTCAGCAAAACAGCGAGGTGCACTTGTCTAAGAAATTTAATCAACTCTTTAGATCAAAGCCGAACTTAGCCAAAACTCATAGTTCTTATATGTCTGCCTCGCTTCTTAGCTGGATCATCAACTTCGTTGTTGTTTTTCTTCTCGTTGTGGGTGGGTTTGACTATTACCTGTCGTTTACGAGGTTCAAAATACTTTCCAATAACCTCTACGCGCTTGACGCGTCTAACCGTCGTATTTCGGAACTGCAAAACATTGTATGTAAAACCATCGATTTAGAGCTCATCGAACTTGGAATTAACAGCATTGAAGAAGAGGAACATCTTAAGGAAGAAATTGGAAGATCGCTTTCCGAGCTCAAAGATAAGCATCTTCAAATCGCATTCAATCCGATTGATTTAGAGGAAGACCTTGCAGCAAAACTGACAAATCATTCTGTGAGATTGTATTTTAAAATCACCGAACAGGAAATCCAGGCCAGAGACCTCACTATGGAAGAAGGGACCATCCAATGCGTGAATAGTGCAGCCAATATCCAGAAGTTGCCTTTGAATCAAATCGACGAGAGAAACCCTGATGTTTACTATATAACTTACAATAATTTCAACGAGTTCTATGTGAAGCTCCGAGAAACCGCTGATTCGTATTCCTACGGTGTTAGCGGTCAGATTGCGACCCATCAAACCATCTTCTCATACAAAGTGGCCGTGGTATCGAGTTTATTATTCGTTGCGTTTATTGTCTTGATGTCAATCGCCTCTCGTGTGAATAGAAAGAAGGAGAGGATATTGAAATTATTCCTTGATATCCCTGATCCGGTGATTAATGTCCTGTATAGCAGATGCGAAAACTTTTTATCGAGCTGGCCGATCGATGAAGACAACGCAAGTGCTTTTTATTTCGAAGACGAGAAGATAAAGCTACCGCCTCCACACAGACCACAGAAGACGAGAGAGCATGTGGGAAATAAAAGGGCTTCCCGAACATTTAGCTGCAAGGTCTTCTTTGCTTTGGTGTTCGCTGCGATTTTCTTCCAGATCTCGTTTTTGCTTTCCAGAAGCTTGCTTTCTAATTTCGAGAGACTGATGAAAGAGTATAATGCGACTTCTGTTGCGGAGTCCTACTTTACTTTCATCAACAATGCAGAGAAGTAAATACTCAGGGTATCTTCGTGTAATCTAATGCTCATTTTGAATAGACAACTGTTGATTGATGATAAATATCCTGTGGCAGCAAATAAGAGCGCGCAGGGAGTGTTGGAAGGTATGATAAGAAACCTCTATAAGTTGAGCAGCGACATACAGCAGGTAACTTTGCAATTCAAAACACAAGGTGCTCATGAGCTTTGTTATTGATAGCAACATTCGCTGAACATAAAGATCCATACAGAGGAATTCAAGCAATATTACAACAGAAAGATGATTCATAGTCCATGCGATGACTTAGTTGATGTGATTGAACGACATGAATGCGAAGATTTCGCGCATGGAATTATGGCTCAAGTAATTACTCTTTCTTCAAAATAAATTAATGCTTTTGCATTCCAGGGAATGACACTCGCTTTAACGAGACATTTTGAGAATATGAGGCACATTCTAATTATGTACAGGAAATACAAAGACGATCCCAAGCTGGATTTCCAGGAAAAAGAAGAAGGCAACTACACCGTAGTCTACAAACCTCCTGAGGAAGGAAACAATAAGCAAAAGAATAATTGGCTAAACACGCTTAAGACGAAAGAAGCCAAAGAGATTGGTAGCTTCTTCAATTACTGAGCAACTGGTGTTCTTATAAACTCATATATAGATAAAACTCAGCATCTTTTTGTTCGACATATTTTCAGAAGCCTCATGGACCGTTTCAATGTAGAAATTGATGAGAGAGTGCAGTCTCTGATACTCTGGAAATCGATGCTATGGGGAGTTTTTCTCGTATTGGCTGTAGTAGGATACACATGTTTCCTAGGAGCCTGGGTTTCTGAACTCAAAAGAGAAGTAAATTTCACTTCGCACAACGATTTCGTTTAACAGATTCCTAGGTACTCAACTCGATGGCTATGCTTCCTTTAATGCCGACAAAACTTGCAGCAAATTTGGTTAATGTGAGAGCGTTGTTAAATTCGCTGCCCAATCTTTCGAAGAAATCAAGAAAATAAGATCTCCAATAAACTGATTCTGTATTAATAACCGCAAAACACTTCTCATTTGCTGCTTGACATTCTCATGATTCTGTATTCTTTTTCAAAATAGTACAATTTATTCGAAGAAAACTGAAAGCAAGTATATCTATAACCTTTCCTTAAGCATAAATTCAGTTTCTCTTAAGCTATCTTGAAGTTGGATATCAAATAAGACTGAGATTTTGGCGAGAGATAAAGTTCTTTGAGATGAAAAAATCATGTAGTTATTCCTATTAAACAAAATGCAACCAAATTAGACTTTCATTTAAACGAAATAAAATTATGCTCATATTGCTGGTTAAAGGGAACAAAATAAACCATTAAGTTCGATCTCTCAAGAATTGAAAATAAAAATTGAATGGAAAGTCAGAAGCAGCGATTGAACTTTTCTTTTACTGGGGACAATAAGCTACAAATGTAATACAACCATTCTAACTTTCATAAGTAGCTGTAGATCCTTGGAATCCGAAAAAATACTGCAATTTGCATCGAAATTTCAAAATGAACCTCGAAGTGCTGGCTTAGAAAACAGAGGACATGTGAAAAAAGTTATTTCTAATTCAGGACGGATCTCATCTCCAGACTTCAAGTACTTTCCGCAGGACGCATCACGTTTTGCTATGATGCATCGAAGTCAAACATTAAAAGAGGATGCTGGCGAGGCGGTCCGAAAACCATCGATTACTGGCCCACAATCAACGGACATTTTGAGATATGATCGGATGCAGTCAGCAAGAAGAGCATATGCAGAGTTGATGAGGAATAGTCTCGAAGAGCAGATAGTGATTGGGTGTTCCTTGAAGGGGAAAAAATCTATGAACATTCATGATAGTCGTTTTATCGCAGATAATCTCAAGGTGAATATTTCTCTCGAGAACTTCACAAATGATCGACATTTATAGGCAACTGGGCTATTGAATGACGCGAATGGTTGGAAAGCACGATGTGCAGGGCTCAGCGAAGATAAGCTGACTAAAAAGGCTGCGAGACATTTTAAGGACGCGTTGTTTTTTCAAGCTCCACGTGACGATCTAGATAGTAAGTCTACAGAGCATTTGTTTAAAAGTAATCTCATGGAAAGAACCGAGATATCCTGGCGTTGTGACCATCTATAGCTTTCAAATTTCTGCAATTTGGAATGTTTTTCTCTTGTTGGTTAGCTGGCTGCTCCTTTTTATTACATTTCTGGAACCTACCTATGGCTCAGATACAGCTTATGTACATTCGGATAGAGGAAATCTTTACGAGGCATTCAAAGGAATCGAAATTGCAGTGGTGATCACCATATGGATTGATGCGCTTTTTGAATTGTATCATAAAATCCATGATAATTCAAAACCAGGCTGCACACGACTAATGGGAGATAAAAAAACGATTTTCAAAATTCTGTTTGGTGCTTGCTTACTGGCTGACCTACTAGCCTTTCACATCTGCTATCCGAAAGTTATATTTCGATTCTCACGAGTACTTCGTCCAGGTAATAAAACTGAAATAAAGTAATGCATTTTGTAATCGATGATTTAGTTGGAATTTTCTTGTATTCGCGAGAGACTCGAAGAGCAGCCCAGGCGCTCCTACACTCTATTGGAGGCCTTATTGAAATATTAATATTATTTTTGATGCTTTCGTTTGGATTTGCTCTTTTTGGCAGAAAGTTATTCGGGAAGCAGTCTGACGAATCTACCTTTGAAAAGGTAAAAAAACGCAATCATCCCCATGCATCATCCATTAACTTTGACAGCAATTTCAATATAACTCGTTATATGAATTCTTTAATGCAGCATATATGCTGCTCAGCTCTCAGAGCTTTCCCAGCATCATGTACCCATCTTTACGTATACCTAACTTAGCATACTTCCTTACTGATCTCATCACCTAATTCCCGGCGTTTTCAGAATATACGCTTTATTCGTTAGCGTATTACCTACCTTACATAGCGATTTCTACACTGCTATTGTATCCAGCTCCAATTGGAATATTCATGAAGGAATACAACGTACACAATTATTTCCCTTTGTTATCCTTAATGCAATATTTCAATCAGAATCACCGCCGAAAGACAATTATTCAAGACAATCTCCTTCAATACGAAGCGCTTATTTCCAGCTTCAAATGTCTAACGATCTCGCTGTAAGACCTTTTCATCAAAGTGATAACTGATAATTCAATAGAGACACGCCAACTAGCTTGGATAGCGCAAGTTTCCTAAAATTTATGCATCATCTCTATCCTGATATTCCAGAAACAACGATCAGAAATGAAGTACTTGAGAAGTTAGACATACACCAAGAAGGATATTTAGTACTTAACATCTCTCGAGATTGCGTCATTTATCGTTAATATAAAGACCTGGAGCGAATTTTTAGCCATCCCAAAGCTTATCTCGCAAAGCGAAACAATCCCAAGTTTAACATGGCCTCGATTAAAGCTATGGAGGAGGTGAGATTCACGCTTTACTAAACACTAACATTTTTGATTAGAATGCGCTTAGCAGTGGCAGCAAAACTACATATCGGCAAAATTGCAGAATCATTTTATTACAAATACGCGTTACTGCTTATGATATTAGCGAATATAGGTATCATTTCTATGTGAATTGCCTCAATTTTAACTATTTTCTAGGACTAAACCTCTATATCCTCATCAGCCACGATGATAACACGCCAAATGGAGTTTATCAAGTACAATACGCCTTCCTTGGGGTTTATGTACTTGATAATGTCCTCAACTTTATGCAGAAGGGCTTGGCGAACCATTTCGCCTCAATAGCAAACATGTAAAATTAAATTTGATATACAGTTGTTTAAACTCTTATGACATCATAGCCTTGACGCTGTTTTGTACTTAGTCTTCATCTGGACACCGTTTTCCCTTTCGTTTTTGAGAATAACATCCTTCTGCTCACATCTTCTCAAAGAAAAATTCAACACGCAGAAAAGTTTCAAAAGCAAACTATCAAAAGAAGAAGCAGACCGGAAAACGGCAATAGATAGTTTCTCTTTTCTGCGAAAATTTCTTTCTATTGCAAAGCATTTGATCATCCGAGAATTCTTGCTAGTCCAGAAATTAATACAGTGCGCATCCATAGGTATGATATTCTCTAAGCGAACTATTATCATAAACTAACTTATTCAGTTCTGAAGATAGCAGTTATCCTCGCCATGATCATTTTCTTCTTTTCCATTATTGGAATTGAGATCTACAATCCAAACTTTCAAAGAGAAGGCGCGTCATTAGATCCATATATCAATTTTCAGACCTTTGGGTTTGCTTGTCTGAGTCTTTTTCAATTAATCACTCAGCAAAGGTAATTGATTGACTCAAGTCAGGCTAAAATGCAAAATTAATCTTTTTTTCAGCTGGGCAGACAATTACTACATCAATATTAAAAATTACACCCATTCGGAAGTAGTTAACGCCATCTACTTCCTAAGTTTCTATTCAATCGGAAATATTGTCGTGATTTCACTGATCAGAGGTAACTGAAGATATTATTTTACTGTATCAAATAATAATAATGATCGTTCTATTCCTTATAAAGGATTGATCTGTGAGGTGTTTCTCACTACAGACATTGAAAACGACGCCTTCAGAACATCGGAAACAGGAAACTCAAAATCATTCACTGCATCAAAAGCTTTTTCAGGTAGTCCAACAGACCTACTATTCGGGCGAAGCACTGGCAATGAGATTCATGTTGTTGATCAAAAGAGTCCCAAACTTGTAACCACAGAGTTGCAGTATTAATAATCCGCATATATCATATCCTCTAACTCAAAAATGTAGAGAAAAATTAGTCCAGCCTAACTCTCCAGAATCATTTCCTATCTTACCTACCAAAAGATCCAAATCTAAATCCAAAACTTTTACTCCATTCAACCCTAACGTTATGGTCTTTGCTCCCGAACCACACGGGAATAAACTAACTTCCGAAAAATCAATCAAGTTTACCCATTACGATGAGTCTAATAGAAGTCAGTCACAGACGCAGCGAGTCCAGAAGCGCCAATTGTCTCCCGAGCATTCGAGGTCTTTGAACTCATCTATTTCAAAAGACGATTCCATGGTTCGAGATCTCAAGGCTTCTGCCATTAGGTTTAAGAATATGAGCTACGATGACCAGTCCAGCGGCACTTTCATCTCTAAGTTTGAAGAGGATGATCTAATGGAAGCACGAGACGCCAAAGTGCATTATTTAAGCTCTCTTTATAAAATGTTCCGCATGAAGAACGAGGTCCCACCCAAATTTTACAGGAGTTACAGGCCAGAGACTCATAAAACATCGGAGGTCACGTCTGATGAGTTCACCTTTTACGCGGACCACCTGCCACCAACCACCCTTTCTCAACAAGAACGGAAAGCAGACTCTAATTTGGCGCAATATTTGAGTCCACATCAGCTACCGCGCCAAGTGGTGGATAATAGAGTGAAAGATGGAAGTCCGAATCAACATCAGATGTCTAAACTAAGTTTCCCGAGGTCTCTGGGCTCATCGAATCAGATGAAATCGTCGTTTTTAAGAGAATCTGCGGGTTTTCCTCAAAGTTGGAAGGATTCAGACCTTCAAAAGCCATCCTCATCGCTGAGGGTGTTTTCAGTTCAGAAAGGGAGTGCTGAAAGCAATTACACGAAGATACTGACGCTGGACTTTGAGATCATGATCAATGAAAGACAGTTCTATTTAAGGTGCTTTAAGCCAATAACTTCTCATTCGAAGGCGTCAATAGTGTATGAAAATGCGGATAAAATTCAGTCCAAACTGAATGAACTCATGAACCCAAGCACTGCTGAAATGCAAATGATGATGGATCGGAAACCTAAGAATCCCCGTGATTATGAGGAGAGCTTTATTAAAGAAAAAACCTTAGAGATAAAGAAGAAAACACGGAAGAGCAGTGAAATTTTGCTGAAAAAAATAACTGGAAAGAACGGAGAAACACAAGACATTTCGGTACTCAAAAGAATATGTCGGAGGTCTAATCAGAATGATTTTGCTTAGAATGTTGAAAGTAGCTACACAAAATTCCAAGAAAGCTTCCGAGGAAGCAATTACTATGAAAGAGAGAAACTACAAGAACAGAAAAATTCCACGCTTTTGGAAGTCAGCAGGTATGAAGTCTTACAGTTGTCCCATTTCACAAAATCATTTAGGGTACTTCGGTTGAAGTCAACGCCGCCACGAATCTATTCGAAACTATTAGCGACGGCCGAGAAAGTTATTAACAGCAAAATCCTCAGCAAGAAAAGTTTCATCAAAATTGTTTTCTTGGTAATTCCCTCTTTTAGTTGTTTTATTTAACAATACTAATAACTTTTCGTTCAGGCGGCTGATGATAAATACTTCGTGTTTGACACCAATAAGATCAAAGACGAAGACGTCTATCTTAAGAGCATTAAGAAGGGACCATGGTTTTACGCTGATGAAATCTTACCAGTCGAAGCGATGCTCTATAAAGGGAAAAACCTCCTCAGCCCACGAGAAGAGAAGGATCAGATGGCTGTTGACCGCTTCAAAGAAGAACTTGAATCAGTTTTATTTAGATCACAGGACAAACCAATGAAATTAGAAACCTGGATGAGAAAGGACATGTATATCATTCCTTTCAAAAATGACGATTTATTTGGAGTTTCACGACGTCTCTATGAAAAATTCTCTCATGTGAAATACGTTGATAAGAAAAGAGCAGATTCAGCTACAATAAAAGACTTTTTCGTATCAGTGTTCCACCAGAGAAACTATGGGAAGTCTCAAAATAATTTTGATGATCCTCTGAACCGATCGAAGTAAATTCTTTTATTCTTCGATTGAAGAACTTATTTGTTGTATGATAGCAATATGAGTAACGGAACGAAGAAATCAGGATTTGAATTTGAGGAAAATAATCAGAGTTTGGAGGCTGAGAAGATAGACGAAGATAGAGAAGTGATGAGGAAGGGTGAATTGATTGAATTTTTAGCGGATTTGAAGTCGATGTTTTTGCCTTACAAATCTTTGGTCTTTGAGAACCTTAGTCATTTGTACTTTGAGAAGAAAGCGAAGGCTGCGGGAATCGAAATTGAATGAGAAGCCTCAGAGATAAGAGAAGCGGTTTACTCAGAAAAAGTTACAAAACTACATATCCAGAGTAGCAGTCGCTGAATTTAATTGTTTGCATGAAATATCAGCTACATGTGCATGGCGACTTACTTAATTAATGTGTCTTTTCCATCAATCAAAGTATATTTATATTTTTGGATTATAAATCCGCGATCAATCATAATCGGGTTGCACATATTTCGGGTTCTGTTGAAACTCTTTAAATTATGATAATTTTTTTTGTTGTTGCAATAAATTCAGTTATCGAGCCTAAAGAGTTCTTTAACTCAAATGATGAAGCATGAGCGATGAAATCGATTCCATTCCGTAAAAAGGGCCAAATTAGTTATGAATTTAATCATTTTTGAGTCGTTTCTAAATCTACGGTCTCGTAGAGATCCTTCCTCCTGTGTAATGCATAAGGCAGGTTCGTTCTCACCTGGTCCACTTTGCTCAGATCGATATCCGCATAAATATTCACGGCTTCCTCTTTCGCTGAAGCAACGACATTGGCCGATGGGTCCACGATCAGCGAATGACCAAATGACTGATAAAGCGATGGATCCTCAGTATACCTTGCTACACTAGCACCCACAGTCCATACCTTGGAGCATATCCTATTAGGCATTCATTTCAGCTAATATTTATTACTTGATTGTCAACGGCTCTCAATCTATTTAGTAACTCCCAATGCAATGGCCCTGTTGTTAGATTGAACTGTCCAGGATAAAATATCACTTTTGCTCCTCTAGCAGCAAGAATCGCTGAAAGTTCTGGGAACCTTATGTCATAACAGATCGCCAGCCCCATCGTTCCAAATTTGGTTTGAAAAGTCGATATTTTGTTCCCAGGCTTGAAAGTCTCAGATTCCTTAGATCTTATTTTTCCCGGAATATCGATATCAAAAAGATGAATCTTTCGGTATTCATTGATGATCTCGCCATTAGGACCAAACACCAGTGATGTATTATAATACGAACCATCATCTGTGACCTCTGAGATGCTTCCACCGACGATATACACTCCATTTTTTTTCGCTGTCGTCTTCATCAGCTGGAATGTCGGTGATTTCTCTGGATAAGTCTTGAAATTCTCTGCGCCTCTTTATAATTCATTAGAGATATTAAAATCGTGCTCAGCTACTTGTGCATATGATCTCTATCATAAAGGGTGTTGAAGATCTCTCCAAAGGCAATCATGTCTGGTTTTTCTTGAATGGCTTTCTAGAAAGTTAGAAGGATGACCCAGTCATTGTGGTTACTTCAAGAGAAGCGTTGATAAATTCAAGGTTTTTGGATTTGTTTGGCGTTGCTTTCACCTATGAAATGAGTGGTAATTGAAGTTAGGTATAAGGCATCTACTTGACAAACAGCAAGCTTGAAAGTTTTAGCGAGAGCAGCTTTGGACATGGATTTTATCGAATAAAAATTCAATTTTCTCAATTAAAGATATAAGAAAATATGAAAATATACCTCATAGTAAGAGATCAATAGAGTTCGAAATCCATCTGAAAAAAGGACAAAGAAAATTCCCAACAAAATGATTACGATATTTTGTAAAACTGTTTAGGATCAGTCGAGAGAAGGGTGCTTTTCGGATTTTGGATGCGCAATTTCATTACTGCCAAAGATATTGTGCTAATGACGATCCTCGAAATATTTTTTTGATAAAAACGTTTTATTTCTGAACCCGATTAACTGGAATAAGTCATAACTAATGAGCAAGTCCAAGAAAGCAACGAAGGATACAAAGGAGTCAACCAAGCAGAAAGTCAACTGGGAAGCCATCATTATGGAGGGACTCTCGAATCCTGGGCTTACTTTTGGTATATTTCCATCACTGCGACCTGAATATCTAACTTTGCCTTATCTCAGACAAAAAAGGCTACGCATATAGGACTCTCTCCCTTAAAGTAACTCAGAATCATTAAGAGTCATATTGATTGATATATCCTATCCTACCTCAAAAGGCCAAGGGAATTGACAGTCTTCATCCAACTTTTGTTAAATTTGAAAATATCAGTTACATGGATCTTTCAGAAAACGGAATCCAAGATTTCTCTGTCCGTAAGCAGTTCTTTCCCAGAAATATGGTGCTTTACACGAATAATAGTCAAGGATTTACCGAACTTGGTCTCGTTGAACATCACCAAATGCAATGTAAGAGATATCAAAGGACTGGCAGCTGAAGAAGGCTTCAAAAATCTTCAAGTAAAGAGTGAATGAGATAATATTGTTATGATATATGTCTGCTATAGCAATTGAATTTGGCCGAGAATAAAGTCGTTGAGTTGGGACCAATCACAGCCCCAAAGCTTCTTACTCTCAATCTCACTGACAACAGAATCGAGAAAGGAGAGTCATTTGCTGGACATCCTACTCTTGTTCGCCTTGAATTAAGACGAAATAAGATCGGAACTACTTCCTTCTTGAATAATATGCCGAATTTGAAGGAGCTTCATTTGGTAATCAATTCAATTTTTTTTCGTGTTGATTTAGAATCAATGTTAGGCTGAAAACAGACTGAAAACCATCGCTGGTCTCGAGGGACTTAACAGCTTAAAAATCTTAAATCTCCGAAAAAATATCGTAAAGCTTTTCTCTTTTGCGAAAGACAAACCTGATCGAAATTTTAGATTGACGGGTTTGAAGAAGGACCGACAGCTAATGAAAGTTTGGAATACATCAATCTAAGGTAGATGACTGTTTCCTGGTGCAGTTTGTTAAAATATCTGATAGAGAGAATAAACTTTCGAAGTTTGAGGAAATTGTTAAATTGCAGAATTATCCTGGTTTGAAGACCATGATTTTCTCATGTAAAAGAAGCAGTTTGAATATATTTCTTATGGTCTTGATATAGATAATCCGATTACAACAACGATGGAGCAAACGTACTTTTTCGAGACGCTCACAGCCTTCCCGAAGATCAATCGCATCAATAAACATTTTGTTACGAAGGCGATTAGAATGAAATGGATAAAGTATGCAGAGGACAAATGGCTTACGGTAGGGAAATTAAAAGGCAAATATCTAATGTTATGCTATAGGAAAAACGCAAACAAGAAGAAGAGGAAAGAAAACAAAGGGAACTCGAAGAGCTTGCTGCAGCTCAGAATGCCGATGATAATTGAGATATTTGTGTGTATTTTAGCTCCACTAAAATTGAATCGTTCCATATTACTGTCCTCTGAATACACGAAACTTTTGATAACTCTGAAATTATCATAAATATTGCAATCACATGAAATTACCTTTACAATGATTCGAATTCCAAAGAAGACGAGAAGATGCTCAAAAATAATTAAAGACGTTCACAAGTTAGAGCATGCATGATAAAAAAGAGTTTAAATGATCAGAAAATACCAGCGCGCACAATTTTAAGATATTAAGAGCTATTTAAATCCAATGGTTAACAATAGAGCCTGTTGTATGAATAGATCGTTCTTCAATTGAAACCTTTCCGAAAAATTATAACTCATTGCTGATAAAAGAACGGCTTCTTCGTAGAAATTGTTTTTGTATTTTCCCTTCTTTCTCCTTCCACATATCACCACTGAATTCATTTTCAGGTAGTATGTCTTTGAGAAATTATAGCCCATCAAGATTTGGTGTATGGAAGAAGACTCTGCTGACTGCTAACCTCTGTTGTAGAAAAATTGCAGTGCAATTGAATAAATTAGACCCTGAAATATCAGGGTTCCGATCCGCCACAATGATTATGCTGTCACGATCTCAATACGAATCCTTGCGAAACTAATTTGTAATCGTTCGAATAATATGTTTCTTACCCACTGAATTTCAAAGTACAATGGGAAAACACCTAGGATATTCTCTTTTTGTTGGAGCCAAGTTTTGTCTTCACCATTCTCCATCTTCTATTCTATTTCATAGATTCATTTTGCTCTTTGTTTAATTCAACATCAAAATCACATTCTCTTGGAGAACTGATGTAAAAAACTTAACAATGGCTGGATTCATTCAAAATCGAAGCTTAAATCGCAAAGAAAAAAATTCTCGTCAGTAAATTATTAAAATCAACATAATACTACTGATAGTGTATAATTAGTGTTTTCAATTTCAGAAATATTAGAATTATTCGAAGAAATGGAAAAAGATTCGAACAAATTCCTCCCGATCAATCCTTCATGGCCTCAGACTGACCAAGCCACGATAGCTATGATGGTAATGATGGCTCAACCAGACAGAACATTGAGACTGACTCCGGCTTTCGCAGACGCGTTATTGTTGAACCAATCTCTCTTACCAGGCTTTCAACCTTTGATATTAGATCCGAATTTGCTACCAATGAAACCAAGGAATTCCATCGTAAACGATCCCCTGATAAGTGCGTCTGTAAAATTGCATTATTTGCAGCAAATGGAATACCAAAACATGCTACGTGATAGACAGATTCCAAAATTCATTCACGCACCAATTCCAATCACACCAAGCATCACATCAAAACTATATGATGAAAAAACTGTGAAAAATCTGAGAGTCCAAAGCGAAAATGAGATCAAAAATAACGGAGCAATTGGGATCAATATTCAGCAAAGTAGCAGTGTTGAACTGGAGAAGGAAACCCAGATAAAGCAAAATGATTTGATTACTCTAAACCCAAAAGATCTAGATTTTGATTTGGTTGATGATTTGAGTTCTATTGACTCAGAGAGCGAATTGATACAATCTGAGAAACCTGAACTACAGGAGTTGGTGGATTTGAAACAGAAGAAGCCTCGACGTAAGCCCAGGAAAGCGACATCTTACTCAACTAAGAGGCGCAAAAACCGAAAAAGAGTTAAAAAGTATTGACCTTGAGCATGTATCATGAACATGTAAACTACGACACATATCAGGAAATGAAAAGAATTGCAAGCAATTTCTTTGTTTATTGTCCTAACTTTTGATTATATTAATATGTAATTTGTCTCTGCTCCACTTTTTTTGGGAGTTAAGTTACTGCATTGTTGAGATGATTTTCCAGGTAGTATTAATATTTGTTTTCGCAGAGTTGAATAATTGATTTAGTTACTCAAGAAGATAATTAACTTGTTTGGAGATTCGAATTGCTTGTTATAATTTTTGAAAAAAGTGAACCCTTTAACACCTTGGATAAAAGCACATGGCCTCGTTTTTCAAGCATGATGGATATGACTTATTTCGGTTTGCTTTTCAATCGTTACAAGATATTCAAAATCGCAGATATAGCCGATTACTCATTCTCGAATCAGTATTTTGAAAAATTCATCTCAGGGATATATGATTTTTGAAACAACGTAATATCACACCGAATAAACTTATTAACAGCAACAAAATTTATTCGAGAGTTATGAGATTAAAGTTGTAATCAGATAAAAAGATTTGACTCCGCATATGTCACTCCTTTTTCTCGTATATTTTGTTTGTTATAGTCTTGGCGCGATCTTGGATCGGGGCTATGAAATTTTCTCGAATGGACTGATAAAAATTGAGAGTGTTTCCCTGGAAAAAATGATATATTATTAGGAGGACCAGAAAATTATTGAATGCGTTACTTCCTTTAACCTAAACGATACACATTGGATATTTTCAGTAACCTTGTAGATCTCTATCGATATTCCAAGCAACCCGCTATCGTTCATTATTTTCCCTTTGATCTTTGTCGATGAGAGGAATTTTTCAAAATTGAAAAAACAATTAGCTGTATTGCTATCTTGTATTTCGAATCTGAGACCTTATGATCAGTAAATTTCATCTTTGAAATCACAAGTAGATGCTTCAAAATAGTATTTGCATCCATAGCCACAAATATCTGACTTGCAGGCTTAAAGCTTTGACTCTTTCATAATATGAGCTGTCAACTTTCAAATATTTACCTCAAAATTTTGAATAGATCTCTTGGCATCCTCATTGAAAGAAATATCAAAGTTCTTCAACTGCCATTCAACATCTTCTTCTGTAGATCCTCTATAAGGCTTAAAACCTCCATACATTCCCTGAATGTCCGTTCCTTGGCTGTTCGCTAAAGCCTCCTCTTTTTTCTTCTGAAGCTCCTTAAGCTCTTCTATTTTACTCTCCTCCTCCTTGATTTTAGCATCAATGCTATCTCTTATCTTCTTGAATTCTTGCTGAACAGCAGAAAGTTCTGGAGTAAACTCTTTCATCCAAGGGTGCTCTCTTAATTGTTCGAGATCAAGTCTCTTCTCTGGCTCAAGAGCGAGCATTCTCTGGATCAAGTCCTTAAATTCAGGGCTAAATTTAAATCCTTTTTCATGCGGAGCCCAAAAGTTGTCGTATAAGCCTTCTGACAAAAACTTATAGATTCTGCTCCTTTTTGGATCAGCTTTGTCAAACGGAGGCCCTTGTTTGACCATGATAAACAGAGCGACCGCTGCGGCGAATAAATCTACTTCAGATCCCTTATATTTCTTAGTGCTGATCTCTGGCGCCATATAGCTGGAAACTCTTTACTGACTGCTGAGGAAGTAAACTTACTATTCCGATCCAAGTATCGTACGGAGCTCATTGGTATTATCCTTGCCTGCCAATGGTGTTGAAAATCCAAAATCGGTGAGCTTCAAATTATAATTGCTATCTAAAACTGCATTTTCGAGCTTGATATCTCTATGGGCTAATCCCGCTTTATGAAGGTAATCCAGTCCTGGAGATATTTAGTGTAAATCTCTTCGAATAAACGGGAATAATTACCATTAAGGATTTGTTTGAAGTAAAACCTAGCAATCGGTTCCGATAACCCTCCGCATGCTATTACATACTGAAACAGTTCTCCGTTATCAGCTGCTTCCATAACAAGAGCGGCAACTTTGTATTTGCTTGATTCCTTATCAATGAAGTCGGTTTTCTCGAAAAACTCTTTGTATTTGATAATATTAGGATGATCTAATCCTTTCGCCAATTCGAACTCGTTCTTGAGACACTTTATGAGAGGGATGAAGCCCATTCTGATGGTTTTGATCGCAACGTATTCATTAGTGAGAGGATCGTATCCGAGGTCGACGCTATAGTGTACGGGAGTTAACAATGTGTATGAATTCACTTTTCGTTGTACCTGCTCTTTTTGCCTTTGCCTAAATTCTTGACGAGAGACCATTTACCTAGGCCACTTTCAGCTTTAGTTACCATGCTGCAAATCCAATTTTCAATTTGTTTTCAATAAATTATTGGTTAAGTAAGCCAAATACCTTCTTGAATTCTGACGGCTATCGATGTTTATCTATGAGCTTGCTTCTGAGGCAATTCTTTAAGTTTTTTACTGATGACTAGGTTGCTTCTGTGGACATTTCATTCTATTATTCAATATTTATGAGTGATAGCTTTCAACAAACTCATTATTATTGTTGGCTAGAAGTGATAATTCATGATCCTGAAAACATTCTGTTACATTCGTATTGATGTTATTTGCCAAACTATCCTGTTGGTATACCGAACTGTAAATATATCTGATGGCTCTTGTTTGAGCTTCACTTTAAAAGATATACTCTTGGATGATACTTGTGATTAGTGAAGAGGATAAAGACAATAAAAGCTTTACTGAATTCTGTATAGCACTTTATTCGACATTACACGTCAAAAAAACCCTATAAAAACTACTTTCTAAAATTCCATCTTCTAGAGAGAGATTATATTCGGATTAAGTCATAAAGAGATAAGTTTTACATATTAATATTCTTCGGCTTCTTCGCAACGAAAGAGAGAAGAGATGACATTCTTTTCTTAGTGGTCTACAACTACTAATCATATAGAAGAGTTGGAGAACTATGATTGAATAGCATATTTAGTCGGGTATTGCAGTTCCCATCTACAATTACTTCTCAACTGAGTGATTCAGAAATGCAACTAGATACCGTTTTCAGTAATCATCATGCTATGGTCCAAAAGGTTGCCTGCCCAGTAGCCCACATCACTTGAGAAGCTTCGATGTATTTGCTAGCCGAGAGATTGTTTGCTTTTTTTGAACGTCGCATCCGAATAATGGAATATCGGTTGACAGATTCTAGTGGCTAACTGCTTTTCTTTGTTCTCCGTCGCAAAGCAGAACTTTGTAAAGTTCAAATACTTTACGAGAATCCTGCGATCACGGTTGAAGCCAGACCTCTAAGGAGTTCTTAAATCACGAAAAAGCACTTTTTGAACATCGTTGCTCATCTGTTGCACTCAGTCATTTTCTACAAACTCAACTTTTACAAGAAAATATAGAAGTTCATTATAAAGAGCATGGACCAAAGTTAGAAATCATCATTCATTTCGAGCAAGATCGATATGACTCTGGTGAAGTTACTTTCTTATATATCATATGAAAGCAGCTTTTTTAAGAAAAGCTGCCTAGATAAGCCAAAACCCACATTCGTCGCCACTCTGAAATTGATCACGTTGTACTGTGTTTTCAAAAGGGGCTTGTTCAGTTTGCTCTTCAGTGAGTGTGGAAACAGCACAACGAGCTCCTCTCAATGCTTTCTCTACAACTCATATCAATAAAGGCATCCCAATCTTGAGAGAACTAAAAAATTATTATAAAAATTGCTAATTCGCTTTTGCTTTTCAGAAATTCTCTCGAACCAATTTCAGCCTGAGAATCTTCCTAGCTTATTGACTGTGAGACACCACACAGAGGAAACGATTATTTTTGGTTTCAGTCATAGTTTATACTATTTCGAGGAAGTTCGTTCTAACTGTTTCGAATCTCAATGCCGGTTTCATCGAAAACTCAAGGAAATGCCAAAGAACGCTCAAGAAAAGCCATTTGCATTCCTTTCGAATATTTCCTCGAATGGAACTGAAAACAATGTCTAGAAATTTTTTCCGAAAACTGCAGAATGATACACCAGAAAAGGCTTAAATCGGAATCGCTCTTGATTTGGTTATAGAATTCTTTATTTTTAAATAAACACACATTTTGTTTTGGTAATTCTGATCAGATCAAACCCTTCTTTTATGTGATTGGAAGTGTAAAAATAGATCAAACCTGATCAAAATCTCATTTGTAGATTATAAATGACGCTCAGATTTGATCAGATGTCAATCTCACGGTATCTCACGGTATAAATAAGCTACCTCTCACCGTTCCAAATAATCAGTTGATTTTTCTACAAAAAATTGACAAGAGCACCCACTCTAAATGCTACTTGCTATCATATTCGTCTCCCTCGCCTTTTTCCTCACAACGGCGTTCTACTTCAAGAGCAAATTGCGTCAATCCAAATCAACTGAAACCAAAGAAGAATGCCTTCTCACCATGTACAAAAAAGCCGTCTGCGAAGCCAGAACTCCTCACAGGAGACCAAAGGCAAGACTACACAGCATCCATGATGGCAACCCTCACCTAGAATGGAAAGAAATCGACGGGAAACGTCATGTCAAGATGACGACATGGAAATACCAAGCTGACTGTTTCAAAACCGATATCCTAACAATTGGCAACTGGAATATATGGGTCACAATACCATCAGAACTTAAACGGTTTGGAGAGGACTTCATCTCTAAAAATCCAACAGCAACCCTTGAAAAGACGTCTTTAAGAATCAAACAGGTCCTTGGGCTACCGTATCAAAACCAATACAACTATTTTGTTGAATTTTGGGTTAAGCCTGGAGATCTTGTTCGTCCAAGCCACAATCCAGACGTCACAAACGCTCATTGCGAACCAATATTCCATGAAAATACATGTCCAAAGCACAAGAAATGGATTGAAGAATTACAGCAATCGATATACGTATGCGAGGTGGATGGACAAAATCTTGGGTATCCTTGGACTCAATTGGGCTACACTTATGATTGGTGCTCAGAAAGCCAAAATAATATTGGTCTCACAGAATTCTGTGTCAAGCATGATTCAACAATACACATCGAGAAGATATATTCCACTGAGGGCTATTTTCAGCAATTTTACCCGCTGGAAAATGCCTAATTCAGCCTGTAAATAAGTATCTTGGTGTTAGATTCTTATATCGACTTTTTAATAAACATATTTTGTAATGGAGTTGATCCAATATTTAGTAAGCGTATATTTCCATATTCTATTGAGTCATTTAAAATAATTATATACAACTTTATGAGTGATAAACAATTTTTTGCATCCTACTCGTCAAACAAAATGTTTCACGCTATTAGTCTACTTGAAGAAATTGTTTAACCACATCAGTTTCTTGAAATCACTGCTACTTAGAAAGTTCCTAATTCTGATTAGAAAACCTCTTGAAGCTGAAGTTAGCTACAATCACCAAGCATGTGATTATCTTTAGTTCTCTGACAGATAAACTAATTCGGTTAAGATTCTATGCTAATTATCTCTACCATCTAAAGCCCAAACAGCTGCCTCAAAAATAGTTATCTGGAAAATGGATATTCTTGCAGTAGATAAAGAGTATTCGATGTAATTATGCACCTAATTTAGAGATATGTTTTTGGATAAATAAATAAAAGATCCTACAATTCAATCAAAAAGCAATTTTCTGCACAATGGAAGTAATTAAGAAAGTCAAGAACCTAGCTTTCCACACCGGAAACATAATCCCTCAAATCGGTTACGGCACATACTGCCTGAAAGACGACGAATGCGTGCAGGGCGTCATCACCGCTGTTAAGGTTGGATATCGCCACATCGACACAGCCTCTATCTATAGAAACGAAAAATCTATCGCAGTCGCTCTCAAGAAACTCTATGAGGAAGGAATCGTGAAAAGAGACGACATCTTCATCACCTCCAAGATTTCTCCTCAAGAGCAGGGCTATGAAAACGCTCTTAAAGCCGTCGATCAGATGCTTGAGCGTTTGGACACCGACTATTTGAACCTCGTGATTATCCATTGGCCTGGTGTCGCAGGCAGAAAGCCTGGAGACGAAGAGAATGCCAAAATACGTCTTGAGACCTGGCGAGCATTGGAAGAACTCAAAGCTGCGGGCAAGATACGCGATATTGGTGTCAGTAACTTCCAAGTAAGACATTTAGAGCATCTGCTGAAGAATTCAAAAACCAAGCCAGTTTTAAATCAATTCGAGCTTCATCCCCTTTGTCAAGACAAGGAGACGATAAAATTCTGTCGAGACAACGGTATTTTAGTTGAAGCGTACTCCTCGTTAGCGAGAAACCATGATGAATTGATGAAAAATCCAACGATAGTGAGCATAGCCAAAAAATATGAAAAGACCACAGCCCAAATCGCGCTAAAATGGGCGGTTCAGAAGGATTTTATTGTTCTTCCAAAGAGTAAGAGTGAGACCAGAATCAGAGAGAATTTCGAGATCTTTGATTTTGAGATTACTCCAGAAGAGATGACAGAGATCGATAAGCTCGATAAAAACTTCCGCACCTGCTGGGACCCAACTTCCGTCACTTATTGAATATTGTTAGTTTAATAAGTCTTGATACTAAATGCTATATATCTGTGATTTTCGTTTGAAGCTGAGAACTCATGAATGAAAGCTAAAGAATTTGAATTTTGATAGCTATTCTAAGCTAAGATAAAGGCATTGATAAGAATGATGTCTCCCTTAATCGAATGAGAATTTGTATAAGTATGAGATTTGGTTAATAGTCTGCATGGTAATAAATTTCAGGAATTTGCCCACACTCAACAAGAACAATGAAAACAGAGGGAAAAAAATTCACAAGGATAAAACAGATTTTTTTGGCATTACCAGAAATAATCAATTTTCCTTCACCTCTATCTTAATTTCCTTATCATTGAGGTCAATATTTACTAGATTTTCAATACTTGCTCTTCCCACATTTTCTTGTAACAAACTTTTGTCTTGATTTGGTCTTTCGTTATTACTTTCCCTCTCTCTCATTGTAGGATTCGTTTCATTTCTAAATTTTTCATACTTCTTGGCCTGTTTTCGGAGTCTCAGGCAGATAACTACAATCACAGCAAAAACTAAAAACCCAATGATCAGTCCAACAATAAGTCCTATTGTTCCTGATGAAATCGAAGAATTTTCAGCAATTGTTAGCTGAACCTCAAAATTCAGTTGACAATACGAAAAAGGCGAACTATCTGAGCTATTTTGTTTCAGAGTACAGTTGGGCACGCAAATCTGTCCTTCCAGTAGATAAGTTCCAGCATCAGTTTCATTACTTGATGAGCAGGCTATAGTCGGACTGGTATCAAAGACCTGAGTTATACACATTTGACTGGAATCCGCTGAAACAAATAGCGGTGACTGATAGTAATGCAGGGGCACAGCTATTTTAACTGCTATGGACTGAAAGTCCAAAACCATCGCTTGAGAATCCCCAGAATAGACGCTAGAAAGCCCCAATTTCGTAACTTCAACCAGATTTTGTTGAGTCGCAAATGTGAACTGACCATCGGAATAAATAGACATCATTGTGCTGGCTTCTCTCGACCTCAATAATTGATAAACTGTCTGATCCGTTGTGCTTTGGACCAGCTCATAACTCGTTGAGCTGGTACCATCGTCGACAACCAAAACAATTGTATTGGATCCGCCAACTACCACTTTAGAAGCAGTAGAAGTAATCGCGGGATCTATGGTTAAGACTTTAATGTCATGAGGACCGTATGGTTCAGTCGTAAGGTTAAGCGCATAGAGATGACCGCTGTTGTCTAATGCGTAAAGGAGATGATGACTTTCATCAATGTCCATGCTGATAATACTGAATCCAGTCACTCCAAAAGCGAAATATTCTGCAGGGATGTTGGTTATGTGTGGAATAGATGTTGTACTAGCTTGGGCGACTGAATAGATGTCGATGCCATTGGTTGCTGCAAAGAGGAGCCCATAATAGTATTTTAACGAATTATAGTTGCTTTTTAGTAAGGAGGCGAATATTTGTTGTGTAATTGTTCCATCGGATGAGACGTCGTAGATTTTGACTTGAGAATTGACACTTAACAACAGTTTGGTATTATCTAAGTTGAGTAAAAAATGAGAGGTAGGCGTCGTCCAGCTGCTGAAATCCCCATTTACGATGAAATTTTGGGAGGTTGTCGTGTTGTACGGTACTCCGAGATGAGTTCCGATTAAGCTGATATTAAAAGCCAGAGTGTGAAGCTGTGAATTGCCGTTACTAACGTCGGTAAAAAAAGCAAAGTATTGAGACATTGAAGTATATGTATATTCGAAAATCGCGATGGCTGAGTAGCTCTGTTCAAAGGTTGGAGAACAAAATATTGTATAGGCTTCTAATTTCGCTGGGTTAATTCTGCAGGTAGGAGGAATCTTAGCCTTCCCTCCATCGACTTTAGTAAGCGACTTTTCTGTCCCATTGAGGCCATATCGAAACGTATTGCCAGGCAGAAAGAATGTGTTGGAAACTTGTCCCTTTGGGGCTGAGAATGATCCATTGATTGTGCTGAGATTCATAATGTACGTCATACCTAACTATCCAAAATGAAGAGAAAAGTAAGATTTGATTCTGCGATGAGTGAGAAACTTACAGCTTGCTGAATGATCGTAAAGTTCTTAACGTTTATCAGAGCAATGAATAATAAGAAGAGGTACTTCATAATGAAGTTCTAATCTTGCAGTTTTTATTCAAGTATCATATTACAGATAAAATTTATTTAAGGGTTGGTACTTTTTCCCATACTAAGTTCAGAGATTTTGAAGGCACCAATTAAGCTGCTATCTCAAGCAAAAAGTGAAAATTCATAACAATGATGTTGAAGAATGACCCAGAGCACAAAAGGTATTAGCGCAGATGTATTTCTGGTTATTCGCGTACAGGTATCGTAAAAACTTTTATTAGCAGTATTGTTTGTCGAATGGAAACCCTTTTTAAGGTTATTTTTCATTACTAAACAGAATTGGGTATTTCATAATGTGCGAATTCCATGAGGAGAGACAATCAGAACAACCATTCACCGTTCCTCGTATTTCCTGAGTTGTTTGTTATGAAGCATTTAAAGGACTCAAATCTAATATCGTAGTTGAAATGGATATGAAATTCATTCTATTTCCATTCATTTCTGTTCAGTTTATCGCAATTTTTGTTGTCATCGGACTATATCAAGCGCTCTCAGAAACCAACGACAGAAACTTTTTCACATGCAAAAAAATCAAGAGCTTGATCGGCTTAGTGCCAACCTTCAGGCGTTTTCTACCCTTATTTCTCAATACGAGGGTTATAAACAAGCCCAAGCTAAAAAAGAAATCACCTTAAAAATCAGCTCTATCATCGAAACCATAAAGCAAGCACTAGCTCGTAAAAATCTCAACACTCACTCTCAAAGATACAAATCTCTGAAGGCTTATTTTGAGAATCTTCTCGTTCAATATAATGAGACAGTAGAGAAATATAATGATGATTCTGATGCCGATGAGGAAGAGAACAAAAAGAATATATCTCTGAAGGTCGTAGAAAAGCATCTGCAAAAAAGCACTCTTCATATCCCTAATGAAGAGGAAATGAAAAAAGAAGAATTGAAAACATTAAAGGAGATAAAGGCTGTTAAGAAAGTACTTTGTGAGATAACCTCAATCACAAATATGCATATTGCAACTCAAGATGATTATATCTTTAGCATTGAGAAAACCTCCGAGTGCACTCAACACAGCACTGCTAAGGCGATGAAAGAGGTCAAAAAGACAACTCAGAATAAGAGGGAAACAAAGTTATCAATTACGAAATGGATCAGTGCTGGTGTTGGTTGGCTGCTGGGTGGTCCTATAGGTGCGATTGTGTTAGGAGGCGGATCTCATCTTGCTCAAAATAAAATTAACAAGTATCATGATAAGAAGCTCAAGGAGGTTGAAGATGCCTAAGCGCGTACTCTACTATCAAAACAGCGTTTAGTTTAAAGCAACCATTTTAATATTAGAGCATAAGACAATGCTTTCCTATATTTTTATTGGATTTTTTTGTGTTTTTGTAAATTTATTAAAGAGGACTTATTCTCTTCAGCTTGATAAGGTAAATATTAATCTAGTACACAACTGAGCGATATATCCTAATCCTGCAGAAAGAGATGAAGAAACGGCTCTGGCTCTCAATGATACTATATAAGCTATTTTATTTGTGACTTCATCTTGATTATGTGTATTTCAGATGAATTGTATCTTGAAAGGAATATCTCAAAATTCCGATCTGAACAAACAAATAAAGGAGTGAACTTTTACACATTTGCAATATGTTTCTCAAAGGGCAACACTCTGAACTTTCAAACACTTAATGATTGAATTTTCTTTTAAATATCTTTAGATAGCTGGGCTCTTTTCGTTTTGTTACTTCCTGTAGTCTTATTGCTCGAAAAATCGCTAAGCCCTCCAAGTTCTCCCTCTAATTCTTTCATTAGATCATCAGGGAGACCTAAAGATTGAAGCATTTTAGTCGGATTAAACACCTTAGGCTCTGGCATCGAAGTCTTTTTCTGTCTGCCTGGGTCCTCAAACACCGATATCATTTTATAAGCATCAAAATTATACGAAGGCTTCTCGATATGATGGAAGTCATCCAATGCTCTCGTAGAAAGCTTGCGAACTGCCCAGTTTACGAAGACCGCCATACTGCTCTGCTTGAACTTGAGTATGAAGATTCCCGTCGATTCGTTGTAGCTATAAGTAAGCAAAGTCTTCTCTCCTTTTGGAAGAGAGCAAGAAAACCGAATTGACAAATTTTTATTGCCTTCGAGCGCTTCTGGAACCTCACCGCTCAGCAGCGCTTGGAGATAGTTGATAGGTCCATCTACATCCAGCTTTAAACACAAGTACAGATACGCCAGAGGAAGAAGTGTAACGAAGACTTCTTCTGATTGAGCGTCAATTTCGATGATAAAGATCATTTGGCCGGCATGGCCTATGCGCATGCTGATGTGTGGAATATGAGAGCTGCATCGATATTGAGTTTCTGAGCCTTCCAAATACGAATTAACTTGCAAATCAAATATCCGTATCATAGCCATATTCTCTCGGTCTTGATATGGCCTACATTCCAAATAGAATCTATCAATAACGCAAAAAGCGAGGGGTCGCTCTCCTAACTCTTTCCAAGACGGAGAGTCAAGAGGAAGTTTCCAGATCGCTGGGGATTCATTTCTCAGTGAGATACAGGTAATTCTTCGTGCTTCTTGGAACAAGGCAAGCCTACCGATGAGAAGATTAGAAGATATCGATTAAATTGATTAAATACCCTTCTGTGAGAACAGCCTCGGTTGCTTCAGGTGAGCTGTACAATAGTTTTCCGTCATCTGATGTTTTCTTTTCAGGATCTTGAGTTTGAATTTGATACAGCTTGAGATTGCTATCAACAACGCAGTGAATCGGTGTTAGTAATTTATACTGGACTATCTGGCTCTCAGAAAGCAGATTCTGTGGAAGTAGAGAGATTGATCCTACTAATTTGTAGGAGATTCGATCAAATTTCAACATTTTCCAACTTGCATAGAGCACCACTAGTATGACAGACTTATCATCTGATAATTCGATTTTACAGCTCTTTAGAGGATTAGTTTCTGATGAGATGGAAATCTCGATGTCTTGAGAGTCAGGAGAAGAATATGCTAAACGACATTCATCAGATTTCAGCAATCCTTGAGAACACCATGCCTCATTGCCTCCTTTGGCACTATGTTTGTAGAAAATAATTGATTTCTCTAAACGCACATAGAATGCATCGTTGCTTAAGAAAGTGGCATCAACTACATTTTCGCCAGAAAATTGTGAAAGAGATTGTCGTGACAACACATCTATAATTTGAATTGGGCCTTTTTGTGTTAAGTACCACAAGATCAACTCCTCCTTCGAATGTAATATCGACAAGAAAAGCAATTTTTTCAGAGTTGGCTCAATAGTAGAATCACGGATATTTTGAACAAGTCCTTCTTGGTCAGATTTTTTCTTCACTTGCTTTATCAGTTGCAGTGAAGTTAGATAGCTTATCCCTTGACCCTTAAATCGGTATAATGATTTAATGGAAGTGGGAGGTAAGTTGTTCAAGGAAGAGCTGATCTCAGGACGAATTTTAAGACTAGAGTACTCTCTGGAAAATAGAGCCTTCCATCCTAAGCTGAATTGCTGTTGGAGTTCCTTTGAAACTGACGTGATGGTCTGCAATTCATGAAACAAAAGAAATTTCGCAATTGTTTCAATGATAACTTTGTCAAATTGCTTGAAGAAATTCGACCCTGGTACTCTAACAAAAAGAAGATACGATATTTAAACGAGAAAACAAGTGATTACTTTAGTGAGAGATTGTGACTCTTGCTTTCTCCGACTATCTTCTGCTTTCGTAAAAACTGGTCTAACTGATCAAAATGTTTGAGTGTCTCAGTGCTGAGATTCATTCGAGGCTGCTGATGAATGGTTAGGTGACTATTAGAAACCGCCATTCGCAATTACTTTTGAGGTTTTGCTTTCTTCCATTTGAAAAAAATCTTTTCAGTTTTAATTGCAAAAAACAAACTTATTGAGCGCGGTTGATATAAAAATCTATCGAAACACATGCCTGTAAACTTTGTTGATCGAGAGTACTGATATAACATCGATAGTCAATTAACTGTTCAAGGATTCAGCTACATCGCTTTGTAAACAGTTACATATGGCCTCAGACTACCAGTTTAAGGCGTTGAAAATTTCCCACTTTCCTCGAAATTGGAGCCCACATCTCCATCTGATTTATGTTGATAAATGGGCGTTCTACTAGGATGAATAAGAGATGGGCTACGAGCGATTGAAATGTTAAAGATTTTTCAAATAAGAGAGAGTTTTTTTAAGCAAAGTTTCGTCTAGATGCTTTGATTATTGCAAATCGTAAAATCTTAAGACGCTCCGAATTCAAAGAAAAAACAATGTATTACTTATATTCAAATTTGTTATAGCTTCTCTATTGCCGGTATGTTGACTATTCTACTTTTTTACATACCCTGGCTTCAAAGTTGTCCTGGGAGGCAATTCAGCACCCAACTGCTCTATCAACTTCTGCATTCTTTCCATTTCGACCATAAAGTTAATCGTTCTCTCTTCATAAGTAAGGATGTGGTGTCGCATATCTCTAATCTTTTCATGAAGCTCACAGCATTGGTTAGTTTGAACCATTCTTTGCTCCATTACACGTCCTTGAAGAGGCTGCATTGCCGTAACCATCGCATTATAACTTCTTTGAAGCAATTCTAGCAGGTCCGGACTGTCTAACTTCTCCTTGAGCTTCTGCAATTCATCAGTTAACTCATTGACTTGGTTATTGAGATTGCTGTTTATCTCCTCAAGAGGAAGCAAATGATCCACCAATTTGGTGACTCTGTCGAGCTCAGCGCTGAGCATAACGATTCTGAGATCCTTTTGAACAAGAAGATCAGTGAGTCTGTCAATCTCTTGATCAGCTTCATCTTTCTCTTGGAGCAAGCTTCTGATAACAGTGTGCAACCGTTCGATTTCTGAAGCCAAAAGAACAAGATTTCCAAGGAATCTCAGCTTTTCCTCAGGGTCAGCTGGTGGAGGCATCTCCTTTATTTGCTTTTTGAGAGCATCGTTCTCGTCTTTGAGCTGTTTATTCGCAAGGTTTGCGTCATTAAGCTTCTTTCCAATGTTGTAGACTTCGTCTTGAAGGGCTTGAATAATTGGATTTTTTGCATCTGCTTTGGCTGCTAGGTCCGCAAGGTCCTTGCACTTCTTCTCCAATTGATCTTTTTCCTCTTTGAGTTTCTTGCATTTATTATCGCAATCACCTTTGCCTTGAAGACAATCGTTAAGCTTGCGTCTAAGATCATCATTTTCAGCTCTCAGGCGTCTGAGTTCGCCGTCATCGCGGGCTGGTGGCTCGTATTTTTTGGGTTCTTCTCTGAGCTGTTCCCGGATTGGTGGTTGGTATTGTTTTGGAGGCTCTTGGTTGTATTGTCTAGGCTCATAGCGATATTGCTTAGGAGGTTCCTGCTTTGGTTCCTCCTGTTTTGGGGGTTCTTCTCGGTCTGGAGCATCTTCTCTTCCGGATCTGACAGCCTTTTCTTCTCTTCTGCGAGGAATATAAGCTGGTTTTTCTTCTCTTTTTGGCTCTGGCTTTTTCTCTTCAGGCTCGTGTTTCACATTGGAGATTATCTCGAAGTTATCTTCTTCAATAGGTCTCTCTGGCCTTTGGAGATCGAGTTTGCGGGTGATTGGAACTGCCGGTGATTCTTGATGGTTCTTGATAAAGCCAGCTGGAAGGGCATTAGGGAGGTGTTTCGCCTCAACGTATTCTGAGCGAGACATAGTCTGGATCTTGACTTTGAGTTCTTGGCTCTGCTTCATCATTTTTTTAGAAGAAACGTCCTACGTTAACAAACAAGATTTTTATATTATTCGTATCGAGTTAGTTTGTAGTAATAAACAAATTAGTTCCGAATCTCTGAGTTGTAAAAGGCGTTAACCGATTCAACAAAATGACTGATTCGATCATGCGAAATCCAGAAGATATTCATCGGTTCCTGAGGAAATAGTCCTGAATAAGTCCATTAACAATTGCAAAAACAAGATTTTCATATGCTAGATTGATCAATCACCGATTCTAAAGCTATGCAGGTATTCTTTTAAAAGTGATTTGATACAGTTCCTTTCTACTGTTTTAGAGTGATCAATAATATTGAAAATATAAATAGAATTCGCAATGTTCTAAGAGCCAAATGGCTGCTAACATGATATGATTCTGCAAGAGAGAAGACATGATCCAACATCGATGTTTTCTCAATCTTCAAGCTTAATTTGTGCTCCTTTTAATGATTCGTGGAAATCCTTATCATCAACCTTGAAAATAAAAACTTTCCATTTGATCACTGCAGTTCAGAAATCTCCGATTGTGCTTCTAACTGATTCATTGTAAGGAAAAATTAAAATTTTTTAACTCATAAATTATATTCTCAAGCAAGAACAAAAAACATTACAAATAGAAAACAGCCATTTAAGACTTTTCATCTATAACAACAAAGAAGCTCATTGTAAGGAAAAAATTAATTCCTTGACAGAACAGCTCCCACAAATTTTTTCTGTCTTTGAGTACACAAAACGAACTTACTGATGAAGTGTATTGACGGCCTTGCTCCTAGCTTTAAATAGCCGACTTGATACTTTCTGAGGCTTATGGAATTCTGTTCGAGCTTCCTCCACATTTTGAATTTGCTGAGCTTCTAGGTTTCGATTATATAAATACATATATTCCAACGCTTTCCCTTCAACGTAATCCAAATTCGACAACCTCTGCAAAATTTTCCCTTGACTCTCATAAGTATACCTTGTTTCCCAAGCTCGCTTATCCACAATATTCTTCGTCTCTTCTACATCCTTCTTAATCGAATTACATTCTTTAAAAAAATTGCCCAGTGGCATTCTTTCTCTCGGATGATGGTGATGGTGACGATGAGTCTCATGACCTTCATTTGTCATATTCCCAACTGACTCAGCCGGCTTACTTGGAGGAATAATCTTCGATCCTGCTGAATGTTGCCTTGCGGACTTACTGATATTCAACAATCGGTTTTTCCTGAATTTGTCCCGAACTTCCAATCGCTCTTTTCGAACTTTCTGCTCCTCTTGTTTCCCTTCTAACTTACGTTTCCACGCTTCTGTCTGGAGATTCTGCAACTGTGGCTTGATAGCAATGGAATGATGCAAGCTTGGTTGTCTTTCTGAACCTACTTGCGGACTCACAGATCTGCAAGATTGCTGTATTGGAGTCACTCGTCCTCCAAGTGACATATCTATGCTGTAACTATTAACATTGGGAAGAACAACATTCTCGTAAGTTCCTGCAAAAGAATGAGTTGGAGTCTTCTCCAACGGCGAGAGTGTGCCTCTTCTTTTCAACAGATTTGAATCTCCGCCAGAGTGCAAGGAAAGTTGGTCTTGTCCAGTTTGAGAAAGAGCCGGAGATTTGTCAAGTTTTCTAGACCTAGCTTGGAAGACACTCTCTCTTGCAAGTCGAAGGGCCGCTTCAGCTTTCTGTTTCACACTCTCATGCTTTTCTTCTTCTGCTTTTTCATCTCGGTTGAGCCACCGTTTTTCAACCTCCTCTTGAGCCTTTTTGATTTCTTCCTCTTTTTCCCTTCTTAACCTGAACGATTTGTGAAACGCTTTGACGTTTGTAGCGAATTTCACAACAGAAAAAAATGATTTTCTGCTAGACTCCGAGTTTACAGACGAGTCTCTCTTCAGACCCGGGCTGTCTTTCTGTGAGGGGGTGACATAATAATCATCAGGAGACGAATTTGATTCCCTTGCCGTCAGCGTGCCTGTTTCCGCAGGAGTCTGAGATTGTGCCTCAGGATCTGCTTTTACTTCTTCAGAATTTGCTGTTAATTCTTCAGGATTTCCCTCTTTCGTCTGATTCCTCAACTCAGATTCAGGAACTAACGACAACTTTTTGAGGATACCTATGTGGCTATCTCTCACTAACTTCTCGGGCTTTTCTTCTTTTGTCGCCACCTCATTACCAGCGGATGAGGAGTCCGAAGAGGAAGAAGAAAAACTCGTATTGCTTTTAGATAAACTCTTACTTCTGTTATCTTCTTGAATCACACCCAGCTGCTTTTTCGACTCTGTAACCTCTCCAACAGTGCCTGTGCTTGGTTTCGTTGACATTCTTCTAGCCAACGCTTCTTTCTGCTTACTAATGATCGAATGTCTCAGTCTTTTCATGGCTTCTTTGATCATTTGAGAAGCATCCGTTTGAATTGGAGGCTTGGTTATTGGTACGCCAGAGGCTGTCCTCGGACCTAATATAACTTTGAAATTCGGGTCTTCTGGCTGCTCTTTAGTTCTCTCGATTTCTTCGACAAGCAACTGCTGTCGAACCTCATTTTTCCGATATTTCTGTTCTCTTCTAATTTGCTTCACGAGCTCCCCAAAATCTATCTGCTCATGAGAAAGCAACTCAAAGCTTCTTTTGCTTTCGTTCTCCTGCGATAGCCCCTTCTCCTGTGAAGTTCCTCTATCGTCGGCTTTGTCTTTCTCACCGCTTTTTGACATCGCTTCTTCTTTTACTTTCTCCTCAATATTTTTTGTAGAGCTCTCTTTCGATACTTTTCCCTTCTTTTCTTGAGTAAGTAGTTTCAGTAACCGCTTTGCTTTTGCGCCTTCAAGCCCAGAATAGTTTCCAGAATAACCCTCAGGCATTATCTCCTGTAAGAAATTATAATTCTCATCGAATATTTTCGGATCAATATAATCTATCGGCCGGGCCTGCATCTCAGCAAGACTAGGGAACTTCCGATCTATCCATTGCTTTGCTAGTTTCGGATTCGAGCTCAATGATGCTGAATTTAGGAGATGCTTTCTGTTTCTCTTGTAGTTATCAAAGCTGATTTCATGAACTTTATAGCTGGTGTTTATGACTGGGACGGCTTCTCCGGGTTGAGGTTTTATGTTGATTGGATCTAGTTCATGAAGCATTTCGAGGTGCTTGGGGACGACGACGTATTTGTTGCGGCTTTTTCTTTCCAAATGCTTGATGACATCATTCCTTGCCTTTTTTTCGATACGTTCTTTCACTTCCTTGAGCAACTCTGCACTAGCTGGTCTCGCGGATTTCGGTCGGTTGAGTTTATCAAGAACTTCCTCTCTTTTTTCAAACTCATATTTGCATATCAGATCGATGCCGTCGATTCCTTTGATATCGAAGAGTCCTTCGCTCAAGACCATCAGTTCGTCCAGAGTGAAATTGGTGTTTTTGTTTGTGGATACTGTTAATCGTCGGTAGAACTCTCGTTGAAGTTTGGTACTGAGTTTGAGGTCATGGCGTTTTTGTATGAGTTTAGTTCCGAGAGATTGCGCTCGCTTTGAGAATTCCTCGGCGACAAGCTTGGAGGTGTCTGCTTGTTGAGTCATTTCGATTAGGTTGTTAAATTAATTGAGATAACTTTTTCTTATATAATCGTGAGATACCAGAAAATGAAGTCTGACTCATTTTTAGAATAGTGGCAGGTTGGAATGAAAATATTAAAGAGTTTGTTCAAAGTGGTATGAGCCGAGACCTTTTGAGTGGTGTAACTGATTTTAGAGGTCATAAGAAAAACTGCAGTATCAATTAAGTCTGATGAAAGTAGACTTTGGGCTCTTAGTTACTTTTGAATTTGTGAGTGAGGCTCAAATCACGTATTTGAACTACTAAGAAGGACATATACTCCTACTTAGATGAGATGAAATGAGCTAATCTCTTTTTAGAAATCTTGTATCTTTTCGGGAATATAACGTGTAAGACGTGCAAAACAGTACTCGCTATTTAATCATTGTTAGACAAGCAAGGAGCTCTCACAACTTTGAGGCCAAAGTGCATTTTTGTCTTCCATAGATTACTCATCAATGCGGTGAACAAACTGATGATTTTTTTGGTTGTTCTCTCTAGCTTCTCAAAATATTTTTCATCCTGCATAGCGTTACTTCCAGTATAATTATATACAAAAACAACCGAAAGTTTCACTTATTTTCATCAGATTCAAATCAATTGATAACAGTAATTATAGCTGTTTTCTGGTTACTATTAAGTTATAATTGAAAGGAGAGTAAGGTCTTGATTTGCATACTTTTTCTTTGTCATGAATTTGACTTTACGAAGTCGTGCAATTTTATCTCAACCGATAATAATATCTATCCATCAGTTGTAGCTGTAAAATAGCTGGCTCAAACGAACGTTCTAATTAAGTTTAAGAAAAACGCTTGAATATTAACTTGTCTGCTTCATTTCTATCGATTCTTCTCAGAATAGTATGAACGCTGGCATTTTTCAAGTAACAATAAGCGACAGAAGAGACACGACAAATTCTCTTTTTGATTCCGAAAAGATAAATGAGTTTCGGATAATCCGTAAATTAAAGAATTCTTCTAGATTTCACCGAAAATTTAATAAGCATATAAATACTGACTGATCTTCTTGTAGAATATAATCTTGATTCGCCAAATCTAAGGTATTTCAATGTCAAATAGATATCTATTGAAACTTAACTTTCTGACCTTCCTTGTCGAAGTTTACACAATTACAGCATTATTATTCGAAGTTAAAGTCCCTGGGTCAGATTATTTTACCTGTAACTCTCACATCGAGCTCGCACTGAGTCTGCTTCCACTCGCTCTTGCACTACTATCCAAATATACTGAAGGATGGACTACTATCACAATTCCAACTCTGCTTTGTTCTGTAATGATTCCATTAGCAGCCTCACTGAAAGGACTCATGAAACTCAGCTTTTCAGGTCTCGCAGCTTTTTTAGCGATAGCGCAGGTAAACTGCATTGCGTTTTTCCCAGTAATGAAACTCATCAAACCTACTGGCAAATTTTCCATTGGTTATAAGGACTATGACGGGAAGGACGGGTTTAAATACTGCGTTTTCTATCCCACTATGCATCCAACAAAAAAACGGCCTACCTTGATATCAGACTCTCGTGCAATGAAGAAATACCATGAGATTGCACAGGGAAAAACTGGAGATTTCCCACCAAGATGGTTTTTTGAAATTATTGCACATATTTACACGAAAGTGAAATTATATGCTGGTATTGATTCCCCTATTGCGACTCAAGAAGAACTAAAAGCTAACATCAACAGAGACAAGATGATTCCCGTTATATTTTCCCACGGACTTGGAGCGGCCAGGCACAATTATGCCTCAATATTATCGCAGCTAGCTTCTCGAGGTTTTTTTGTGATTTCAATCGATCACGATGATGCTGTGAAATCCATTTTCCAAGGGACAATGGAAAACGCTCAAAAACACTTAGGGTGTCGAGTGAAGGAGCTGAGACGCATGTTTGAAGATCTCTTTAGCGAGACTGGCACCGTAGCAGGGCTTTTTGGTGGTAAGATCAATTTGGACATGAGCCGCCTCACCTTGATGGCACATTCTTATGGAGGTCCAACGACTTACCTGGTCGCCTGGGAAGATGAGAGAGTAAAGAATCTGGTTGTGCTGGATCCATGGTTCCCTCCAATCCAAAGAGAGAGTCTCGATCGAAGACTTAACTGTAATATTCTGATATTTGAATCTGAAAACTGGAGTGATATGTATCCTGGCGATGGAATACACGAAAGAAATATTCAAGTGGTTGAAGCGCAAAGAGAAAGTAAGGCTGGAGCGGTTTATTGCAGAATTCCTGAGTCTGAGCATAACCATTTCAGTGACGATTTTCTGATTGTTGGAGGTGTGTTTAAGAGATTGAATGTGATCAAAAGCATTGCGACCGCCAAAAAAGTTTATGAAGCGACGATTAAAGCGATGGATGACTTTTTCGAGTTGGTGGTTGCGAAAGCTGAAGGGCAAGAAGAATTTGATAAGTTCATGAAATTATACAAGGGAAACAAAATGTTTCCTCTAGTGAAATATTAATCGCACATCAGGAGTATCTGTAACAGGATTGGCTAGACATCAGATTAGAGCAATATGATAGGCAATTAATGATAATTAATGCTGGTAGCTGGTAAATAAGGGATTATTAAGATTAATTAAATTAATCCTCTTCTATATAATATCACTTATTATTGCTAAGACTATTTTTGAGGACATCCCTCAGTTCATCATGAGTTGATATTAATATATATTTGCATCAATAATGTATAAACAATGTATAAACAAATTCATTTCCAGTTCCAAACAGCAAATGTGTAGGAATGTAGAAGAACGCATTAACAATGCACACAATGCGACTTGTTTGATTTGATTAACTATTCAGTACAAATTATTTCCAATTTGTAAGTTGTTAATTGGTATATACAACATAGTATAGTTCAACCAACTAGAAAATGGCCAGCAAATTGAGCTTAAATCTTATTCAATATCATTAGCTGAGCAAGCTGCTTTGGGTTCTCCATGCTAATTTGGTGTCCAGAATTTGCAATAATGAACAACTTTGCTTTGACTTTTAGGTTCTCACAAACTATTTTTGCCCCTGCAGATGACATTCTGTCATTATCACCATAGTAAAAGTCAATGGGAAAAGCTGGAGGGTTACTAACAATAGTTTTTCCCAACGGAACCAACCCGTAGTAGCCTGGTGCCCCAAACATATAGAATAGGCACTTTTCTGATGACATAGGTAAGCTTAATACCTCTTTAAAATAGTCAAAAAGTGCTTGTTGGACTGCTTCATCGTCTTCACTTCTTACTTTCACGTACAATCTCAGGAGAGAATCCTTAATAAAACCACAGAGCTTATAAAATTCAGCAGGAGTCCAGCGCTTATTCCAAACCCAATTTCTCAGCCAGGCATTCACTTTAGACTTCAATCCAGAATTCTTCGATTTGCCAGAGATGGGATCCTTTTGAGCAACTCCTCCTGGAGAAATCAGAATCAATTTGATAATATATTTCGGAAACTTCATCGCATAATGCCCAGAGATGTACCCTCCAAGCGAGTGTCCAGCGAGATAAAATTTCTGAAGGCCGATTTTTTGTCTCCAAGCTTCGATTGAATCAACAAAGAATGCGAGACCATCTTCTGGGGTTTTTGCATCAAACTCAGGTCTCGATGACCCGGCCATTCCCAACAAATCGATACACCAAACACGAAATTCTTTGGTCAAATAAGGAAAGAGAAGGTATTGGATAGTCCAAGAACCACCGAATCCATGAATCAACACAAGATCAGGAGTAGTATCTGAAGGCTCTTCAGGTTCGATTAGCAGTGTTCTAATAAATTGCTTCGTCCCACGAAGATCGATTCCGACATTGAATCTTTGTGATCTATCTGTCATACCGACTGATTCAAGGAAAAACTCTTCTGCTTTATATAAGCGCCGATAATTTGCTTCCAACTCTGGAGGAGGGTTAACATTTTCTAGCTTTGCTTTCGTTTTGGGTAATACCATCATAGCAGCTCCTCAATTATTGTTTATATTTAATACCTAATACTTTTCTGATATAACCCAGCCTATCGTACTTTGAAATACGTGTGTTTCAATGCGATGCGACTTAGACGTAACAAAAATAAGTAATTGTCGTAATTTAATGAGTGAGGTGGGAAGCTTAAGAAGTATCTATCCGAACTTAATCTATAAGGCAGAGATAATCTATGACTTATCTATAAGAAATGTAAAAGATAAAAACACCTTGGCCAGAGGCTCTCAGTTCTTCAGAAATTACTACTTTGCTTAAAGCACTTTCTATTCGATGAGCATATTTGAAACCTCGATTTGATTTCAATGAACCTGATTCAAACTGTCAAAACGACTGCAAGGTCCTGAACATGATCCTACAGCGATGCAGGTTACATCCCTTTGTTGTGTTTTGTGATTGTGGATCTGCTTTGAAAGTCCAAGGCCTAAAGCCTTCAGAAAACGTTTATCTTTGGGATCAGATTTTTAAAGAATCTAAATATGCTCTAATAAAATTATTTGATCTTTTGTCGCTCTTTCGGGCCTCACTCCTTAGACTCTCGGCCTGTGAGACTACCACAGAGCAAGTCCATCAGTTTCCGCAGCTAATCTTTTGTTTGGAAGCTAATTTGCATTTGCTTGTATATATCTTCGCCCTAATTGTGTATCGATTATAATCAATTTATTGATTTAGTCAACAGAGTCCTTAAAAGAATTTCAAAGGCAAAATGAAGCAAATCCTTTCTGAAGAAGAATTCGAAATCCCAAAGGGTGTTGAAGTCACCTTCAAGTCCAGACAAGTCACCGTCACTGGCCCTAGAGGAACTTTGAAGAGAAATTTCAGACACCTCGGCTTCGATCTCAA